>Ga0364880_10023_pt1 | contig 108614 bp, 88 predicted proteins | sample ExccelJu500001D3_5_FD_206927 | JGI IMG/M metagenome (GOLD analysis project Ga0364880, IMG submission 206927) | Enriched cells from Trout Bog Lake Hypolimnion, Wisconsin, USA - BchlTB.July30.5000.01.D3 | ecosystem: Environmental > Aquatic > Freshwater > Lake > Hypolimnion/Profundal zone | place... | reverse complement strand
ACCCGAGGAGCCTTACAAAAATCTGCCCAATTGCTTTACAATTGAATCCAGTGAATTACCAGGTAAATCAATTGAATTACCGGATAAATCAAGCATTCGTACAACTTACTCCCATTATGCTCGAAAAAAACATAGTGAAAAAACCAAATGGATGAAGTCGATTGATGAAATATTCAAGAACCTTTTTCCCTTAAAAACTCTTCCCCAAGAAGTATAGCTAATCCAATCTGTAATTACTACAAAGCAGGTATAGTCCTTTACTGTTCTCCTTATTGTTCCGCTAAACAGACTTATAAAGCCTGATGTCAAGCCTGACTTCAAGGCTACGCTTATCCATAATATACTGTTCAAAGTAACTTTGTGTTTTCAAATAACACTCGCTCAGCAATAGGGAAAAAATATTTAATGCCAAAACCGAAAACGTAGAACATGAAAATAATAGCTACCAACAACAAGGCCATTTTAGTTCATGTAAGGAGCTCCGTAAATGCTAAAGTAAAGGCTGCTGTCAAGGCTAACAGAGGACTTAGAACAAGGCCCTAATTACCTTTGCGGTCATATTTATTACCGACATAATTATAAACAAAAACAGCTCAACACGCTATGAAAAAGAATCAAAACAAAATGGAATACGATGCAACAGAGAAAGAGGAATTTTTAGCCTTTGTTAAGGAAAAAGACCCTGAGGCATATCAATTGGCGCTTGAAAAAGGTTGGCTTGACAGCATCCTTGAGGACATCGGCGTTGGGCATAAAAAACCGGCCCAGCCTAACACAACTACAAATTGAAATAGAAACTTTTCCCGCGCAAATGGCCAACATAATTATAAGCAAAAACAACTCAACACAATATGAAAAAGAACCAAAGCAACAAAGCAGCAATTACGCCTACTAAACAATTTCTCAGCTATGATGAAATTATGGCTGAGAAAGGGGGAGAGAAGCAATTTTTAGCGCCTGGCACAATTGTACATCTGGACCCAATTACTTATAATGATTTAGTCCACGAATCTGTAAATTCCATTGAACTAAATATTGGGGGCGTAACATTTTCCTTCGATAAACAGCATGCGGGATTTCGCAATATTATAGAAAACGCTCTGTCAATTGTGAATGGAACCGGGAGTGTTACTGAAAATGAACACGCAAGCACCTCGAACAGACCTAAACCATTTCTAAGCTTTTCTGATTTTATCATCGCAAGGCGCACACGGGGCGTCAGACATTTCATCTATAGGTTTGAGCAGGCGGGACAGCCCACTCCACCAAACATTAGGCGGATGATAGATGCAGGTTCATATTATAGAACCGACGAGGCCTATGGTCACAAAGCGAACCAGAGTTTTTTATATGGGGTTGATGAAGGAGCAACTGCTGTGGTATGGTCTGAGCTTTGCGCTATGGGTTATGTAATGGAAGAAACAGTTGAAGAGAAGAAAGCCGCGGCTGAAGCAGCGGGTCTTTGGGTTATAGTAAGAAGGTAAAGCAACTGCGCAAAAGGAGTATGGGAACGCTTTTTTGAACGGTGAGGTGTCGTGGGTAAGTTTTTTACAGTTTCTGAATTAAAAAGCAAAAATATTTCATGCAAAAAGGAAAATAAAATGAAAGTAACACACAAACAAAACAAACGTGGATACAGCCGCAATAATGATGGCCGCTTAAGCAAACGGGCCAAAAGAAGGGCACGTCAGCGACCAGCTATGTTACGGGGTAATCGTTCGGTTGTAAACAACCTACCTACCGGTCAAAAAAAAGTTGCTGCTAATGCTCCAGCAAGACAACCGTGGCCTTTCAAAAATGACATTTGCTCTTTTGCCTGGTTCAATAAAAACGAAGTGATGCGGGTATTAGGGCTGTTAAGCTTGATAAAATAAAAGTAATACTTGATAAACCTATTCCGTTTGATACCCATGTCGAAGTTGCAGAGCTTTTGGCTTTAGTTGAAACCTTGAAATTCTGCGAAGCCAATGCTGTGGATGGTAAGATTTATACTATTAACGATGTCACTACTTTATTAAAAAGCATTGACTCAATAGCCCTTTCAGATGCAGATAGAAATTTGGTAAACGAGGCAACGCTGTGGCTACAAACAAATAAGGTGTCAAATGAGCATGGGGCTTGGGATTTATGGTGGGGCGATATGGCTGAGTTTTTAGACGATTTCGTCTGAGCATTATCTGTACTCGCCAGGTAATTGGACTAAAGCACGGTACTTTATAATTAATCATAAAACATAGCAATCATGGATACAGGAGTTTACGCCGTAAGTCGCGGCAAAGAAGGAGATAAAACTTACAAAACTTGGGACGAGGCCAGGCCGAATTGCCACCGTGTAAGCGGAGCATTGTGCAAGTGGTTTGGTTGCGAAGAAGAGGCGCAGAATTGGCTTGATTCAAGGCGCATAGTCATAAACGGCAACCGCCCTGACAGCAATACACCGCTATACCCCACCGGTACCAATTACGCCGCATATTATGTTATGGGGACTGGGGCTTCAACTACCGACCAGAATCAAACCGATGGCGGCTGCGCAATTTTGTTGGGCAGGCAACTGGCCAATAGCAGCACTGTTTTCAAGGCCAGGTTCAGCGAGAAAGTTGAAGCGGATGTTTATGAATTTCTTGCCCTTGCATACGGCATTATCAATGGTAAGTACCAGGAAATTAGCACGGTATTCTCGCGGAGCGCGGTAGCCATAGCGGCAATTAAAGGCATCAAGGCCGGTGCCGATTTCAGGAATTGCATTACAGATTGCGCGTCCCCGACCGTGCAAAGTGCCGTAATGAACTTAAAAGCCTGCCGGTTCCGGCAACAGTTGGCATTATGGCGCGAAGAGTGGGGCCGCATTGAAAATTTTGTTCAAAACAAATGAAAACAAATAGAAATGAAAGTAGAAATGGAACTGAAGCGCGCATTGGAAATCGCTGAGGGTATTGTTACTAAGATGGAACCGGTCTGCCAACATGTTCATATTGCGGGGTCCTGCCGACGGCGGTCGCCCATTGTGGGGGACGTTGAAATTGTTGCCCTGCCCAAACCGAAAATCACCCGTGATGTGTTAGGTGAAGAAAGGGTCATACCGAGGCCCAAGGCATTCAAGGATGTGGTAGAGGGCTTGGGGAAAATCCTTAAGGGTTCAGTAAATGATGGAAGGCAACTTCAAATCAATATCGGCGGGGTGGTTAACCTTGACCTGTTCTTGCCAGAGCCTGATGACTACTTCCGGCTACTCGCCTACCGAACAGGGCCAGGTGACTACTCTCGGCATGTATTGGCTGTTGGGTGCCTCAAAAGGGGCTGGTGTGGCTCGACGAATGCCGGCCTCAGGTTAATAAAGCAGTGTTACCAAAACGGCAAGAAGGAATGGATGTGTCCCGTCCCGAACGCAGCGCACCCGCCCGTATGGGCGTCAGAAGAAGAGTTTTTCTCCTGGATAGGGGTTAAATGGGTTGAGCCGTGGCTAAGGAAAGTTTAAACTGTACCCTGGGCCTAAGTTTTGGATTGTAGATTTTAAACAAATAAAGTGATAAAAGCAATGAAAGCAAAAGCAGTAAAACCGAAACAGCCGAAGAGGGACAAATACATCGGCCCTGAATTTCTAACGTTTGAAGATTTTGAAGAAACCATGCGCAGGAACCCCCGGTGGATTGACAAAAGGTTTGAAGATAAAGGCATCGCAATACCGGCGGCGCTGACTGCCGACCTCGATATGCTTAAGCGCCTTGAGGACCGAATGCACTGCTCAAGCGCCGACGATTACGAAGTTTTCGAAGCTACCCTCCACAGCGAAACGATGCCAGTGTGGGTGCGGCTTCAAGACATGGGGTTTTCGCCAGAAATAGTGCATGTAAGCAAATCGGGCAACAGCGTTCACTACTATGTGCCGCAAAAAATCAAAGAAAATTAAACGCAGTTGCGGATAACTCTATAAAACAACAAACTATGGCGAAGGAAAGAAAACCCCAAAACTATGATGTAACCGACTCGCCGGCCTGGCGCATAGAAAATAATGTTCGCAATAAAGCATCGGTGCTTATGGGCTGGAAGGATGTTGACATGTTGTCACTGGGGCTGCCGGGCACTTTACCCATAAACGATAAGCTCTACCCTATTGTTGTTCGGCTAATCGAGGAAAACGGTTTGCAATGGCTGCGTGATGTGATGGAAGAAAGTGGGAAGCCTATTCCTCCTGAAATATACAGCAGGCTACTATCGGCCGAGGCCAACTGTCACAACTATTCAACGAAAGATTTTCCAAATGTGTTCAGCGAGGACCCGGATATTGACATCGGCTATCGTTTTATGTTGCCAAATGCCGAGTACAAAATGGGCATAGTCTTACTGGAACTTCTGCGGGATAACTACCCAACCTATTTCACAGAAGTGATGAGGGTAATTTACAATATCCTGTCAAATATGGCTATAAAGATTAATCGGGGTAAAATAAGCGAAGAGCAATAACAACAGTGACAGTTAACGAAAGCAATACGACTGTCGCAGGCATCAATACAACGATGTTTAAGTATAACGCTTAGCCGCTCACAAATGGATAGCCCACATAGTGCCTAATGCAACTGTAGGATTACTGTTGTTAGTGTTGCGGAGTTAGGAGAAGTTGAGTAAGAGGTGGATTGGTGGTTTGAAGGTGTAACTGAGTATTTGATGTTCCTGTATGAGTTCGTTGTGGTAAGCAGTCCTGTTTTCCCTTTAACTGTGTATATGTCTATTAATAATGTATTAAAAAAAAAGGCCGGCCCATAGTCAGGGTTCCTGTATTATGTATCCTGTTTCATACCATACATCGTGCCTGTCGATATTTTATTTAAGCCACTTTAAACCGTCAGAACATGGGCTATAAAAGGAAAAAGCACCCTGGCGTACCGTTTCTGAATGTACGCATACCTCAGTGGATAGCACCAGTGGAGGCAATTGTTGCACCTCATAAACTATCCCCTGCAAGGATGCGCGTTATACTGCACAATTTTTACTTGTGCATGGTTATGGCTATGCAGAAAAGAGACGGTAAAATGTCTGTTTTGGCAAAACAAGGTTACTTCCCTGTTTATTGGGGCCTGCTCAAAGAGTTGGCAACGAACGAATATCCCTCTTATATCAATGTTATAGAACATGCAGGTATCATTGAAAGGCATCGCAATGCAGCCGGTGGTAAAAATTACCTACCGGGGGTACATTCACAGCTATACCGGTTCATTAAACCGAAGGGGATGGAGCGTCCTCTTTTCAGAATAGAAAAACTGGAAGATTACCGGTGCATCAAATCAGTCCTTAGAACCCGCGACAGATATGCCCTGGGCGACTATAATGATGCAAAATGCAGAGAAATGAACGGTATCCATATCAAGTTGAGGGAATTTGTGAGAAGGGCAAAAATTGATACAAGCGCTGCCGCAGCAATCATGAAAAGCTTTGGCAATAACCCCGATACAGACGACTATGCCAAAATTGATTTGGATTACCTCGAAGGGTTAAATGATGGAACAATAACGTGGTTTAAAGTTGACGGATATGGGGAGCGATGCCACCATCCATTTACTAACCTCAGTTCCAAATATCGCAAGGCCATCAGGTTTGATTCAGAAGACCAGGCGCTGGTCAATATTGATATAAAGAACAGCCAGCCGTATTTTTCAGCAGCGATAGCTGCCGGTACTTTGATTGACCAATTGCTGCCTGAATTCGGTTCTCTCAAACCCCTTGTTGCAGAATTGAAAGGCAAACCGGATTATACGTTATACAGTGATTTATGTACCAGTGGAGGTATTTACGAGTACATCGGCCAAAAGATGGGTAAAAGCAGAAACGAAATCAAACAGCAATTTTTCAGAGCAGTATTGTTTTCGAAGCTCCGGGTATATGGCGAGGACCGGTTATTGACGGAAGTGTTTAAGCAGGAGTTTCCGTCCGTACACAAGTTCTTCGCGGCAATAAAACGTTGCAATGAACGTGATTTCCCTGAGCTTGTCGATATTATAAAACAGAAAAGAGGTAAATGGGGAAATAGTAATAATGCCTATAAGATATTGAGTTGCGCCATGCAACGATTGGAGGCCCGGCTTGTAACGCAACATATTGCAGACAAGTTAATCAAAGCGGGCATCGGGCCATTTATAACCATACATGACAGTTACATAGTTCTGCCCCGGCATCAGGAAAAAATTGTAAAACTTATTGAGGAAACTTTTAAAGATTTTCAGATGCAACCGCCCGATTTAAAAATCGAAGTGCTTGAATGACAAATACGGTATCCCATTATAACCAAACGCTAAACTCGTATAACACAAACAACAAAAATGTCAGCGCGAAGTGTCTTACATATTTATTGCAGGGTCAGTTCGGACGTTCAGCTTCAAGGTTATTCCTTGCAGGCTCAGGAACTTGCGGGCATTGAGAAGGCACGACAGCTTGGCTTCGACTATAAGTTGCACATTGACGGCGGCAAAAGTGCAAAGAGCGAAGACTTTAGCAACCGCCCTGCGCTTACTGAGTTGTTGAAGTTGGTTGATGCAGGCCAAGCCAGTCATATCTTCGTTACAGAGGGTGACCGTTTAACTCGCTCACCTGAACTTCACTTCAAATTGAAGGTGAAGTTTACTGCACACAACGTTATTATCCATACCTTATCCGGCACCGTTGATTACAGCGATTATGACCAGGAGTTTATGGCCGACCTTAAAGCGTTAATGAGCAAGCGCGAGAATAGTTTAAAATCAGCTCGTTCCGTGCGCGGAATGACGGAGGCGGTTAAGCGTGGTAAAGCCGGTGGCGGGGTTATGTTACCTTACGGCTATACCAAAGACGCGAAGGGAATAATGATTATTGATGAAGAAGAAGCTGAAATTTATAAGCAAATGGTAAGATGGTGCCTGTCTGGCGACGGCACCCCTACAATAGGAAGAAAATTGGATGCTTTAAACATACCTACACGGGGCAAGAAGGCATTGCCTAACGGAATCCACCTTAAGAATAAGTATACAAATACAGTTCGGCACGTTACAAATGCTGAGTTTCAGTGGCGCGCAGGTGTAATTTACAGTATACTATCAAATTCTCTGCACACAGGAAAGAGAGTTTATAAGGGCGAAATAGTTAGTGCGCCACCCATTATCGATGAAGATACATGGAATCTGGTGCAGTTACAGTTGGGAAGGAACAAAAGAGTTTCCCGCAATAATAAAGCCACCCATTTTTATCCATTAAAAGGCCTCATAAGATGTGGTCATATAAGGCCAGATGGCACTGTGTGCGGCTGTAATTTCTATGGTAGCATAAAGTGGAATGGAAGAATCTATATGTGTGCCTCAAAAAGGGAACGTTCATGCGGTATACGGTCAATCAATTTCGACCGGTTGAATGAACTTGTGTGGCACAAAGTAGTTGGGTCGGGTGCATATATGGACCAAATCAAAAGTGAATGGAAGGAGCGAGGTAATGATTCTACAATTAAAACCACTGATAGAGATATTGATAGCATAAAATCCCAATTACGGTTATTAGAGTTACGCGCAAAGAAATCAGTTGAACTTTATGAACTTGATAGGATAGCCCTCGCCGATTTTGATGACCGCCAGCAACAAATCAAAAAGGAACAGGAAGCTTTATACGCACAGTTGCGTTCCTTGGAGCAGAAGAGGTTGGCATTGGACAATGTAAAAGGAGAAGTGGGCAAACTGTTAACCGGTATAACAGGCCTTTTTAAAATCAGGAAACAGTTAAACCGGTTGAAGGATGAGGAAAAACGGATGTTGTTATCAAGGTTAGGAGTTAACGTAGTTATAACCTGGGATAGTGTAAAGAGATGCCATGGCGTGGAAATAACATTTAACGTTAATGGTCTTGCATACGAACATAAAGCTCAACTTAGGCGCAAAGGCCAATCGGAGGCCGGGCCAGTGCACTATTTATTTGACAGTAATTTGCTAAATGCAATATTTGAGGCCGAATCTGAGTCTAATTCTGAATTAGGACTACATGTTACACAGCCACATCCGCAGCTATCGCAGGATGGGGGTTATAATTCTCCAGCTTAAAATCCTCATACTTAAAGCCGAAAATATCCTTTACTTCCTGGTTAATGATCATTTGCGGCAAGGGTCGTATATCCCGGCTTAGCTGAAGTTTTGCCTGTTCAACGTGGTTAGAATACAAATGCACATCGCCAAAGGTATGCACAAAGTCGCCCAAATCTAAATTGCATATCTGTGCAATCATCATGGTTAGCAGCGCATAGCTGGCAATATTAAAAGGCACCCCCAAAAACACATCCGCGCTTCGCTGGTATAGCTGGCAGCTTAATTTGCCTCTTGTTTCCCCCTTGGTTTTATCGGGGGGCGCTACATAAAACTGAAACATGGTATGACAAGGGGGCAAAGCCATTTGATCGATATAGGGCACGTTCCAGGCACTCACAATCAGGCGCCGTGAGTAAGGATTCTTTTTTATCTGTGCTATCAGGCCACTTATCTGATCAACGCTGGTACCATCTGGTGCCGGCCAACTGCGCCACTGGTAGCCATAGACAGGCCCCAGATTGCCCCAGTTTTTTGCAAAATCATCATCGGCCGCAATTTTTTGCGCAAAGGCTTTCATATCTTCTCCACCAAATTCAGCACTCTTTTTATATTTTTCATAAGGCCAGTCATCCCATATGCGCACCCCGTTTTGACAGAGATATTGAATGTTCGATTCGCCTTTTAAAAACCATAGCAACTCATAAATAATAGCTTTGGTAAATACCTTTTTTGTGGTTAACAGCGGAAAACCATCCTGCAAATTAAAACGGAACTGGTAACCAAAAACGCTATAAGTACCGGTACCAGTGCGGTCGTCTTTCCAAACACCTTTATCGAAAATATGTTTCAGTAAATCGTGATATTGCTGCATACCTGCAAAAATAATATATCGTCGCCGTTTCACGAACCCGATTTGCACTTATTGTGGATAGCCCGAATTGGGCAAGTGCGACTAAATTTTCCATTTACAATGTCATTGACTACCCAATAGTTTTTAATATAATTGCGGCCATGAAAACGCAAAAACATCTACTCCCTTTAATGGCTATGTTGTTGGTGGCCTGTATTATGCAATCCTGTAGCAACAAACGTGACGATAAGGGCAGACTGCTGACCAAATACATTACCACAAGCAGCGGCACTTTAAACTTTACGCCAATGGTTCGCAGCGATAGCGCTTCGGTTAAATCATTTAAGCGTGATACCATCTTTTTTAAAGGCGAACCTTACACTGGTGCCTTAGCCAATTATGACGCCAACCAAAACCTGTTAATTGAAGGATACACAAAAAACGGATTGATGGACAGCACCTGGAAATTTTACTACGCCAGCGGGGCAGTTTTAATGGAAGGTAAATATCATGACGGCATTGATGTGGGCATGTGGCGCTCTTATTTTGGCAAAGACCGGCCAAAGGTGGTAAAGCTTTATGATGATTACGGCTATGCCTTAATGCGTGTAGAATACTACGACAATGGTAAGATTAAAAACTACCAGAACATTAAAGCCCCCATGTTTGGTGATAAAGAAAGAAACTATACTATGGACGAACACGGAGGCATGATCAGCATTTATGTGGAGGATTCAGTTTTCGTTGTTAAGCAAGGCGAAACTACTGAGCGTGTAGGTAAAAACGTGTTTGTTCAAGAAGGTAAAAGCACGTTGGATATCGCCAAATAATTATCGCCCTTCTGTTTCAATACTCGGGTGGGTTAAAGAGTCATCCATCTTCTCCAGTTCTTCTTCCACCAGGCCTTCAAGGTGTTTGAGGGTTTTTACGTAACTAGCCATACCTGTGGCATATCTCATATGCGCCAAAAACTCATAGTAATTTCCGTTTGGATGTTTAAGCTTCCAGGGGTCGTAATAGGTAGTTTGCCAAATCTTTAAATATTGCAGGCAATCATAAACACTATTAAACTTCACATACTCATGATTCGACCGGAAACCAAAAAGGTTATTAAACTGGTACGAGCAATGTTTGCATTCCAGCCAGCCTGTTTCATAAATGGCTATTGCAAGACAGGTTTTCGGATACTCTATATCATACTCCTTCATGCAACTGTAAAGGCTTACTACCTTCTGCATTCGTACATCCTGGCTAAACAATCCTGTTCGAACCAACAAGAATAACAGCAGCAAAACGCCTTTTGTAAATGCCAACTTTTGTCTGCCCGCCATTCAGTTCGCTTTAGGGTTAAAAGAATGCTTTGAAGTAAACTTTAAGCGGCTTCGCGTTAAGCAAGTTATAAGTTTATTTAATTGCATTGCTTCAATACCTCCAGTGCACATGGTGCAAAGTTAACCAATAAATAAAGAACAATAATTAAAACCAACAGCTGCTTTGCAAAGCATTAGAACTGAAAATAAATAAAAGGTTGAACACCTGCGCTCTTTACCTGTATAACTAACACAATGGCTGCAACTACAAATGCCACTTTACCGGCTAACGGCATCTCAACAATCCGGTCCATCGCCATCGTTTCGTATTTGCGCGGTATAAAATGCAACATGTATCCCATCAACATTACCAACAAAATATTCCGGTAGCCTGTTACAAATGCAGGAAAAATACCAGGTGTAAAATGCATAGTAATACGCTCAATCACCGAACCGGCAATTTGCATGGTATCGGCCCTGAAAAATATCCAGCAGAAACAAACAAAATGAAAAGTTAGCAGCACACCGGCAATTTTAAAAAAGCGTGTATAAGGTATTTTGAAGAATTCCTTAATGAATTTATCGAGGGCCAGCGCCGCTCCGTGCATGGCTCCCCATAATATGAACCTGAACGCAGCTCCATGCCACAAGCCACCGAGCAACATGGTAATAAACTGGTTCAGGTAAGCCCGTATTCGCCCTTTCCGGTTTCCCCCCAGTGAAATATAGAGATAGTCGCGCAACCAGGTGGAAAGAGAAATATGCCACCTCCGCCAAAATTCAGTAATGCTGGATGATTGATACGGAGAATCGAAATTGATACACAGCCGGTAACCGAAAATTAAAGCTATTCCAATAGCCATATCACTGTATCCGCTAAAATCACAGTAAATCTGCAGCGCATAACCATAAACTGCAAACAGGTTTTCGAGGCCGGTGTATAATGCCGGATTATCGAAAACCCGGTCAACAAAATTGGTGCTGATATAATCCGAAATAACCACTTTTTTGAAAAGACCGGCAACAATTAAAAACACAGCCTGTCCCAGCATTTCACGTGTTACCACTGTTGGCAAACTTATTTGTGGAATAAACTCTTTCGCCCTTACAATAGGCCCGGCAACTAGTTGTGGAAAAAAAGTAACAAAGAATGCATAGTCCAGTATGCGCTTAACCGGTGTAAGCTGGCCCCGGTAAATATCAATAGTATAACTAAGCGATTGAAAAGTAAAAAACGAAACTCCCACCGGCAAGAAAATATGGAACGGGTCGAAAGGGTGTTTGGACAGGTTGCAGAATATTTCAAAAAGGAAATTGGTGTATTTAAAGTACGCCAGTAACCCCAGGTTAAGCAACAAACTAAAAACCAGCAAGCCCTGCTTGTGCCATTGCCTTTTTGCATTGTAAATAAGGTTGGCCAGGTTATAATCAACAACAGTTGAAAGTACAAGCAATAAAAAGTAGATACCGCTTGATTTGTAATAGAAGTATAGCGAAAACAACACCACAAACGCAAGTTTTGGGTTTGGCCTGTTGCGAATGGCATACAAGACGCTTATGAAGCCCAGGAACAGGAACAAAAAGAACCCCGTACTAAAAAGCAAAGGCTCTTTAGGATGATACACAAACTGCTGGAGCAGGTTATGAAAATCAATGGCTGCTAACATACTTATTATAAGCTTTTACAATGGCTTCGTATAACAGATTTCCCTGAAACTCGTATCCTGCACGCGTAAAGTGGACGCCATCACTGCGCATTAAACCATATTTTTTCCACTGGTAGCAACTTTTATAACCACCGGCTATTGAAAAAAGGTCCCATACAGCTAAATGGTTGGTCTTGGCATAATCAACCAACACTTCATGCACAGAGGAAACACCCAGGTTATAATATTTTTTCCGATAATATGAATCGGGTGGGGTGGTAAATATGATGGGGGTGTTAGGATTGCCGGCCCGCAATTGTTTTACGAGCGTGTCTATCTGGCTCTCAACTAGTTCCTTATCCAGCGGTTTATGTTGGGCCTCGTTGGTGCCTAACGAAATGATAAACAAATCAGGACGCAGGGCCTGCGTTTGCGTTGCGAAGTATGCAGCACGGTTATACTCAAATGCTTCGGCGCCGTTCACGCCCACAGCAGAGTAAATAACACCACTGTTGTCACTTTCAAGATTAAGTGCGTAAATAGTGGCATTGTTCTCGCTGCTGTCAGTTCGCTTCGCTCTTAAAATAATATCATTGGTGGCATGCGGAAGTGAAACCGTTGAAGTATATGGAAACTCAGAACTTGCATGGCTGTCAAATTTACCGAGCACGCTGCCGGTAGTATCCTCTACCGTAAAATCAAAAGAAGAATCCTTTTGGTAGAACAGCGTCACTTTATTAAAGGCATATTTAATATTGGGCGAGTCGAAAGCCTTGATCCGGAAATAAATACTGTCTGAATAACTTTTTATAGTTACGCCACTGATACCAATAGGCATTGGGTTATTTACAAACACACAGCGTTTGGAAGTACATACCACATTGCTCGTAATTTTATAATTGAATGGCTCATTGGTGCCTGCCACTCTTAGTGGTACCACTAATCCCCGTCCGGCATTACCAAAGTCAGACTGTATATCACTGCGTACCTGCGCACTTATAAAATCAGCCTGTATATGTGAATCGCCAATTTGAAGAATGTGGATGCGTGATTGTTGCTTGGTTTTCTGTTCGTATAATTTCTGAAAGAAATCATCCAGGCTGTGAGCACCGATAATGACATTTCTTTCCGGATGGATAAAGGAATATTTTTTGCATTCAAAGTGAATGGTATCAGTATGATGTGCACTAAGGTATGTAATACCCAGGCACAGAAGGAATGCAAGTGCAGCCCTGATTCCAGATACCGTAACAAAAGCGGCACCGATGGAAGAATTCTCTTTAATATTTTTTCTTCCGGTCATATTTCTCTTTTTCGTATAAAAACGTACCTAACAAAATATTGGCTACTTCTTTGCCGCCACGGAAAGTAAGGTGAGTATAATCCTTATTGGCGTAAGGATGTTTTTCCATATTGGCCCAGTTAACCATGGTTGAGTCGCCGCCCATTGCTTCAAATAAATTCCAGAAACAGAGTTGGTTGTCAACTGCCATTTGTCGTTGCACGTCTACCAGCTCCTTCAACATGGGCAAAGTCTGATACTCGCCGTTTATCTTCTCCGCCCGGTCGCTGCATCCTACCAGCAAAATAGAGCTGTGTGGAAACGAACGCTTTATCATTTTTATAACATTACTCATTCCCTTAATATACCACTTATAATTTTTCGCCTTTTCGCTGGCTACGTTCAGTCCATACGAAAGGACAACAAGGTCGTAATGGTGCAGTTCATCAGCTTTCTTATACATGTCTTCTTTCACAGCGGCCAGCCCAACGCCTGAGTTTCCGCGAATAGAGAAGTTGTCAATATTCACTCCGGTTTTCCCTTCAAACGATACTCCGTATAAATCTGCCCGACTATTCTCCAACACCGAAAGTTTTAATTCATCCATCGGCTGGTCAACTTTAATAACGCTAAGCTTATCAGAAGGGCTGATGGCTATAGTATCGTCATTCACCAGGAGGTTTCCCCCGGTGGCATTACCATAAAATATTTCAACAGAATTAAACTCATTCAGCCGCTTCCGCTTAATGGGTTTATAATCCGCCCGGTTTCCTTTTTTAGGAAAGAACGAATACCCGCCAAAGCCCAAAGGATGGTCGTCATCCTTATCTCCTACTATGCAATACGTGTTCCAACCACTATAAGAATGATGAACTGTTTCTCTAAACCCTGCAACTTCAGAAGTAATAGGTACATAGCCCACGCCGTTGCCCCCAAAAATGGCCTGCAGCGAATCACGCAGCGGATCCAGCATAATATCTCCCTCCACAAACGAGTCGCCAAACCAGGCAATGCGGACCTTCTGCTTTTTTGACGTGCTTAATGCGCTGAAAAAAGCCTTCATTCCGCTGGTGTCGGCAGTATAATCTTCTATGCAGGTAACGCCCGTTTTACAGGTATCTACAAAAACGGGTTTTATTCTTTTAATGGTGTCAGCGCTCAAGCTTGATTTAGCATCTTTGGTAAATAGGTCACCAATAATATTTATCCGCTTAAAATGAAAATCGCCAATATCAAACTCGGGTATAATATATAGGGCAAGCAGCGATAACACCACCATCAGGGTGCCAATGGCCGATTGGGCCAGGTAGTTTTTTTGCTGCTGCATAAATCAGGATGAATGAAAATATTGGATTGGTGGTGGAGTATGGATGCTTAACGTGAATAAGTTTTGAGATATTGTATTGTTAGTGTAGAAAATTTTCGTCGCTTTTTAAAGGCAGGTTAAAAACAGTTTACTACAAAGCACACTAAAGACGCAGGTAATAAATTTCATTTTTATATAACTCGTTTCTTTTTTATTGCATGCTTTGTGCTGTTTGTGGCCCATTTCTTATTGTCATTTGTCGTAAAATGTATTTGCCTCCAGGCAGCAATTTAGGTTTTCAAGTCCCCGGGCCAACTCTTCTGCCGAGGGATAGCCAAAGCCAATACGCATGTATTGTTTTTCGCGCTCAAACCAGTGACCCGGACCCACTATCGTAGCATAATCCTTATACAAACTATCATAAAATGCCTTGGTTTGGAGCGCTATACCTCGCTTCAGCCTCGGAAAGCAAACCACACCCGCCTGCGGCTCAACCCATTCCAAAAAGTTCTGTTTACTAAACCATTGTTTAAGGTAGCCAAAATTGCTCTTAATATGCTCATGGTTTGGAGGGATAAACAAAGCCTTGTTTTGAAGTAAGTGCCAGGCTATTTCTTCATCTACAACAGAATTCCCCAGACAAATCTGCTCCTTGGCTGCCAGGAAATCGGCCATTAGTTTTTTATGGCGGCTTATAATCCATCCGATGCGGATACCCGGAGCCCCATATGCTTTGGAGACTGAAGAAACTGATATTACCCGATCCGAAAGTTCGGCCACATAGGGCTTTAGTGCGGTCTGAAAATTGAGCTCGCGGTAGGTTTCGTCAATCAGTAAAAAGCAATCGTTTTCTTCTGCAAGCAAAATCAACTCATTGATAGTTCTTTCATCAAACAACTTGCCGCTTGGGTTATGCGGGTTTGTAATGCTGATAAGCCGGGTATTCGGTTTTATGGCCGCTTTTATCTGCTGTAAGTCAATTTCAAAATGGTTCTCAAACTTTAAATCAATAATACTCATGTCGCAATTAAGCGCCCGCGGGGTTTCGAGGTTAGTACCATAGTTGGGGCGAATAACCACTAAATGCTCTTTGGGTCCAAGCAAAGTACTTGATACTATAAATAGCGCCATAGCTGCACCACCGGTAACCAATACATCATCGGTGGTTAATAGCCCGCTGTCTTCTTTAATGGCTTCCCTGAGTTTTGAAATACCCCGGTGTTCACCATAAAAAAGTACCAGTTCCTTCAAATCAAGCTGCAAATCTTTCATACTGATATCACGCATAGAACTTTCAGCCAGGTTGTACTGAATAGTACTATAGCCCAGTTCTTCCGGGGCCTCAATTTCAATAGGCATTCGTTTGTATTTCATCTTTGCGACGCTCTTTACTGAAATGTTGCAAATGGATAATCATCTACAAAGGTAATCAAAATTAATGATCATTCTGTTTTTTGTTTCAATACGTCATTAAAAGTGACATTTTTAGGGAGCCGGTGAAGATAGCCCACAGGTTTATAATGCCGGGTAATCTCCAGGGCTCACTTCATGCATTATGCCGTAAATCACTTCAAAAATCTGTTCGGCATTGGGCTTGCTAAAATAATCGCCATCGCTTCCGTACGCGCTGCGATGGTCTTTGGCGGTAATAGTACGGGCTTCCGAGTCGAGCCATTTGTAAGCACCCTGCTCTTCGAATACCTTTTGAAACATATAGGCCGAGGCTCCACCAGATACGTCTTCATCCAAAAATACCACACGATTTGTTTTTTGGATAGAGGTAATAATGGACTTATGAATATCAAAAGGAATGAGGGTTTGCACATCAATCAACTCAACCGAAATACCTGTGTGGCTTAACATCTCCATCGCTTCTTCCGCTACCCTTACACATGAACCATAAGTTACCAGGGTAACATCATCACCATCACGCAAAACTTCAGGCACACCTAAAGGCACGGTAAACTCATCCACATTATCCGGTAATCTTTCTTTCAACCGGTATCCATTCAAACATTCAATTACCAGGGCAGGTTCATCGCTCTGCAGCAGGGTATTATACATACCTGCGGCCTGCACCATGTTGCGGGGAACACAAACATACATCCCTCTCAGCGAGTTAATAATCATACCCATCGGCGAACCGGTGTGCCATATACCTTCCAAACGATGGCCGCGGGTGCGAACAATCAACGGCGCTTTTTGGTTACCTTTGGTGCGGTATTGCAGGCAGGCAAGGTCATCCACCAGTGGCTCTAAACCATAAATCAGGTAATCAAGATATTGTATTTCTGCAATCGGTCTAAGGCCCCTCAAAGCAAGCCCTATTCCTTGCCCCATAATAGTAGCTTCGCGTATGCCGGTGTCAAAAATCCTTTCTTCGCCGTACTTATTCTGCAGGTCGCTAAAGCCCTGGTTTACATCGCCAATTTTTCCAACGTCTTCTCCAAAAGCCACAACGTTGGGATATTTATCAAACATCTTATCAAAAGCGGTATTCAAAATTTCATAGCCGTTCAGGCTTTTCGAACCGGCAGAATATACCGCCGGCACAGCTTCCACTTTCAGCGCATTCATATCCGTTTCGCTGTACAAATGCGAACTATATATGTCCTGATATTTGGCCTGGAAGTCTTTAACCCAGTCGCGTAAATCATTCAAAGCCGGGAAACTTTGCCCGCGGTATTGCACCAGCACTTTTTTACCCGCTTTTAAAATATCTCTTCTAACGGGGTCAATAGCGCTTTGAATATTGCTTAACACGGCGCCGGTAAAATCTTCGCCGCCACTTTCTTCACCTACTTTACTTATCAGTTCAATCACCTCAGCAATTTCCAACTTCAGGGGTTCATTGAATTTTTTCCATGCCGCCGTTTTACTTTCCAATACATGCTTTTTCGCCGCCTCATGTATCGATTCCAGTTCCTGCTCAGTAGCCAGACTGCTTTCCACAATCCACTCGCGCATTTTTTTCAGACTATCGAAATCTTTTTCCCAGTTCAGGCGGTTGACATCTTTATAGCGCTCGTGCGAGCCTGAAGTAGAATGACCCTGGGGCTGTGTCAATTCTATGATATGAAACAAGGCAGGTATATGCGTTCGACGCACCTTCTCAATACCACGCGCGTATGTTTCAACCAGTTTGGGGTAATTCCAGCCCTCGCATACATAAATATCTACACCGTTGCCGTTTTCATCAGTCTCAAACCCACCGGTAATTTCGGAGATACTCTCTTTGGTTGTTTGATACTTTTTAGGGACCGAAATACCATAGCCGTCATCCCACACCGAAATAGCCAGGGGCACCTTTAACACACCGGCAGCATTCAGGGTTTCCCAAAACAGGCCTTCGCTGGTTGATGCATCGCCAATAGATACAAATGAAACTTCATTGCCTTTGTTTGAGAAGATGGTATAGTCTTCTAACTCGCTATTTTGCCTGTAAAGTTTTGACGCAAGCGCCAAACCTAAAGACCGGGGCATTTGACAGGCCGTTGGCGAAGCATCGGCCGATGAATTGTATCTTGATGATTGATCTAACCAGTTGCCGTTTTTATCCTGTGTGGGGGTAGCATAGTGCCCGTTCATCTGTCTTCCTGAACTCATAGGTTCTTGTTCCTTATCGGGGTTGGCGTAAAGCTGTGCGAAAAATTGCTCCACGCTCAACTCGCCTAAGGCCATCATCCAGGTTTGGTCGCGGTAGTAACCACTGCGCCAGTCGCCGGGGTTGAAGGCCTTGGCCAGCGCTATCTGCGCTATCTCCTTACCGTCGCCAAAAATGCCAAACTTGGCTTTTCCGGTAAGCACTTCCTTTCTCCCCATCAAACTGGTTTCGCGCGATATGACCGCAATTTCATAATCGTTCAAAACTTCGTTCTTAAATTCCTCGAAAGACATTTTCTCTTTCATACTCGTGCTATTGGCTATCAGGTTTTCAGACATACATTCAGGTGTGTTTAGCAAATATAATATTTTGACCTGTGGGCTGTGTGCCCTCAGCAAATCACTCATATTTTTCTACGGGTAAACTTCACATCCTGTGCGTAAGGGATATAACCGCTAACACCAACTTTTACTATGTTTACTAAAAATCAACAGTATACCCTATGTGTAATTTTAAAATTGTATTCCCAAGCCTTGCCCACGAACATATTGATACCGCCCGGGCTGCCATTATAAAACACGGCGGAACACTGGATGAAAAAGGCGATACCGGCGTTTTTGAAATTCATATTGGCATTGGAAAAATTGCCGGCAGTTATACCATTTCAGGCGAGGAAGTTGAGTTTAACATTACGCACAAACCTTTTATCATTACCTGCCACCGGATTGAAAAAGAAATACGGAAGTATACCGGAATGGATTAATAACCGCGCTACTCAGGATTCAGCCGGATGTTCCTTTTTCCTGCCCTTCCACCAAAAATATCCCAGGGTGCCCATAATCAGATAAGGCATCATAAAAATGTATAACACCCCTTTATTGATACCTAAAGCGACTGAAGAGCCTGCATTAGTGGCTGTTTCAACCTGTCCGGTACACATAGCGCATTGAGCATAACCAGATAAATTGGCAACAACCAAAAGAAATACCATAACTATAACCGGCAAATACTTTTTCATAAGGACAAAATTAAAGCGCTTTCCCTTAAATCTCAAATGACATTAAACATAGTACGGCGAAATCATAATATATACCAACACGCCGGTTATCGAAACGTAAAGCCAGATTGGGAAAGTGATGCGCGCTACCTTCTTATGTTTGGCATAATCGCCCGATAAGCTTTGATACGAAGTGAAAAGAATAAAGGGTAAAATAACCGCCGCAAGCACAATATGGGTTATAAGAATGGTGAAGTAGAAATAACGAATAGGACCATCGCCGCCAAATTTTGTTTCGGGGGCCAACAAGTGATGCGCGATGTATGAAACCAGGAATAAAGTTGAAAGCACAATACAGGTTAACATTACCGCCCGGTGAGCTTCCAGCTTTCTTTGTTTTACCAGCATAAAACCGGCAATCAAAAGCACTGAAACGGTACCATTAATTACAGCATTCAGCTTGGCAAAAATATGAGCGTCAAAACCCAGGTTTAGCTTAACAGCATCCTGTCGCAAAAGCACTACGGCTGAAAAAACAACCACCGATAAAATGCCAATTATCCAATAAGCCAGCGTATCATTTTTTTTGAAAAGTGGTTTCAACATGTGCTATAGTTTACTTTTTAGATTTTTTTCCATCAAAACTAAATCCATCCTCCGATTCGCGAAGCAGCATTACAATATCAGCCATTAGCTTGTTTACCTTGTTTGTATCCACACCACTATAGTAACCCCGTATATTTCCATTTTGGTCAACCAGCACCAGCTTTTCGCTGTGGATGAATGCCTCCGGCCCGCCGTCTTCATCATCCTTGGCGGTTAATGAAAATCCTTTGCTTGCCAGCGAAAAAACATCCTGCTTGCTTCCGCGTAAAAAGTACCATTTTCCCGGTATAGCATTGTGCTCAGCAGCATATTTTCTCAATGCGGGTACAGTATCCTTGGCCGGGTCAACGCTAAATGAAACGATGCGGAAATTAGGGTCGCGGACAAAATTTTGTTGTATTTTTTCAAGACTGTTACTCAGTTTGGGGCAAATACCAGGACAAGTGGCAAAGAAAAAATCGGCCACATAAATATTGCCGTGTAAAGAATCTAATTCCAACGAATCTCCGCTTTGGGTCTGGAATTTATAATTGGGAATTACCCGGTAGGTAGAGTCGAATATTTTCTCGCCCTTTTCGTTCACTGAGGAATCAACCCCAGTGGCAAACTCTTTGTGCGGCGCGCGGGGACGAGGTATTTTGCCCAATGGCTGAAATACCAGCAAGAAGAAAACCGGCATCACTAAAACAATGCCAAGGGCAAGAACTCTAAGGTATTTCTCGTTCATTATTCTTTTAAAAAGCGGTGCAAGTTAAACCAGAAAAAGGAGAATTCCGGTTAAATTGTTTAAAGCCTTAAGCCTGTGCCGTAGGGCCAAAATTCATAGGCATAATGGGCGGTTCCTTATCGTTAATATGCCCGAATTGCTGCTCAAATTTTTTAACGTTTTCTACCAGGGCTTTCATTAGGCGTTTGGCATGTTCAGGCGTAATCACTACCCTGGCCTTAACTTTAGCTTTCGGCAGGCCCGGCATAACGCGTATAAAGTCTATCACAAACTCCTGAGGCGAGTGCGAAATAATAGCCAGGTTTGAGTAAATGCCCTCCGCCTGATCCTCAGGCAATTCAATATTGATTTGTTGTTGATTCTGATTCTCTTCCATCGTTTATAATTAGAGCGCTAAGTTGAATATTATTTTCTGTTTGCCACAATAACTTCCTGCAGGTTACCCAACAGGGTTTCATAGAACCGAATGGTTTCCATATAGTACGAAATTTTAATCCGCTCGTTAATGCCGTGAATGCTGCCGATAGCCAAATCATCCATGCGGGTTGGAAAAAAACGGTAAGTGGCATCAGTAACATCGGCAAAATGTTTTGAATCGGTGCTTCCAATCATCAACGCCGGCGCCACTACCACATCCGGAAATACCTCTGCCGATGTTTTTTGCAACACTCCAAAACCCCAGGTATCAGTTAATGTACTTTGCGAAGGCTCAGCTCTTTCTACTGGCAATATTTGCACGCGCTTATCATGCACAATGGCAGTCACTTTTTCCAATAACTCAGCGGTGCTTTGCCCTGGCAGTATTCGGAAATTTATTTTTGCGCTCACCCTTGTCGGTACTACATTATCCTGTAAACCGGCATTCATCACAGTAGTAACACCGGTGGTTCTAACAAGGGCATTACCCGCATCTGTTTTGGCGTACTCTGAAAGTATGAGACCTTTAAACAGCCATTTATTGGCAAATATCAATTTTAACGGCATCGGCATTTCGCTGGCCAGGTAATCAATAAATTCATTAGTTGAGGGTGCGGCTACTTTTTCAAACGGATGGTCGTGAACATTCTTTACCGCTTTAACCAACACATCTAAAGCGGTTTCTTTCTGGGGCTTACTGCTGTGACCACCGGGCATGTTAACCGTTAGCTCAATTGTCATGTAACCCTTTTCAGCCGTTCCAATCAACGCAACGTCGCGCTTCATCTTTGGCACCACGCCCTGCGTTACCATCAAACCTTCGTCCATATAAAACCCAAAGTGCAATTTATTGTCTCTGCAATATTGTGCAATGGTCTCAGCCCCGGTTTTACCACCTACCTCTTCATCGCTACCCGAGGCAATGTAAATAGTGCGTGTAGGCTTAAGCCCTTTCTTTAAACAGCGGGTGACAGCCTCAAGAATAGAGATAAGGCTGCCTTTATCATCCAGTGCTCCTCTGCCCCATATAAATCCATCAGCGACATCGCCGCTAAAGGCTGCATGTTTCCATTGTGCAAGGGTATTTTGTTCAATGGGCACCACATCCATATGGGCATATAAAATAGCAGACGGGGCCGAACTAAAACTACCCTGCCACTTCAATAAAATATTTCTACCCTGTATAATTGTATCCTGTAGCGAACTAAAAACAAGCGGATAAGTACTTTTCAGGTATTGAATCATTGAATCAAAATGTAGTTTCGCTTCACCCATTTTAAGCGAGTCAGAATACGAAATGGTATTTATTTTTATGGCTCCGCTTAAGTGCTGTATCGCATCAGAATCGGTAGCCAGGTGAAGTGGTTTTCCATCAACTGCAACAATTTGTTTTGATTTTAATGTCAGCGTGTTGAACGCTAATACACTAATAAGCAAAACAAGCAATAGAATCAAGCCTGTAAGTATTTTCTTCATTTGCAAATCTGTTTGCCCAATTAAGTAAAGTCAAATTTTTGTAACACGTTAACACACATTGTCAATTCGTTCTTCGCCAAAAAATTACCGCCACATTACCCGGTCTGTTTTCGGGTCCGGCCTGCCCGCTATTTACATTACCTCCCACTAAAGTAAGCGTATGCGTGTGTGTGGGTATAGTATGAGAGTGCAAGCCATCAGTTGCTATAGAATGTGTGTGCGCCATGCAATTATCGCTTAGTTGCCCCATAAAATTACCGGCCGTTTGCCCTCCGTTCCAGCCGTTTCCACAGGTGGTAGGGTTACTATTCGTAAAGGTATTTCCGCAATCGTTGCTTAGGTTATCATCGTAAGGTATGTAAACCCCACCGGCCGAGTTAACTACACCGGTGCTGCCCGTATGATTGTGGCTGCCATCGGTAGAAGTGGTAAAGGGTCCGGCGCTGTCGATGGTGCCTGTTTCATTATGCGTATGGTCCAGCAGCTCCTGGGCCTGCAAGGTACCGGTTAAAGGTCCTCCGGAAGGGACATTCGAAGCACCACCTGCCGCCCTGATAAATTCTCCGTTTGTGAGGTCCGATGAAACCCATTGGGTGCAGGGATAAAGTGTATTCGGGTCTGTAGCGTTAAACCATTGAATGTATGTAGAACCTATGGGCGGGGTATTTATGTTTTGCCAGCATCCACCGTTATATACTTCTACACTTCCGCTTGTTGTATTATACCTGATGGCACCAGTTGGGGCGCCGGCAGGCTCTTGCGCTGTGGTTCCGGCAGGCAATCCCAGTGCATCAGTACTATTATCCTGAAATGAAATAGTTGGCGTGGTTGTGTTAAGCCCTACGTTATTGCCGCTTTGAAACAACACCGAATTGCAAAGAGCAGTTGGTGATGTAAACACACTTACGTAACCACTGGCGGCTGTAGCGCAAATAGTACCGGGGCCGGTAGGGCCAACAGCACCGGTAGCGCCTACTGCACCCGCCGCACCGGCTGCACCGGTCGCCCCTGTTGGGCCCGAAAGCTGGCAAAGTGAAGTCCACGCCCCGTTGTAATAAAAGTAGCAGCCAACATTGGTATCAAAAACGAGCAAGCCCGGTGCGGGACTGGCTATTGAAGTACGTTGAGCCGTAGTTAACCGCGGTGCTAAAAAGCCCTGCGAAGTAGAAGTAAGATCGAGAATTGCAGTCTGGTCGGGTGTTGGGGTGCCAATGCCCACATTGCTTTGTGCAGTAGCATGAACTGCAAAAAGAACACCGATAAACAGGGGGTAGAGTTTTATCATCTGAACAAATTTTTATTTCAAAAATGGTTTTGCGCGTTCAATTACGAGTAGTAAAATAATTCGTTGTTGTCATTGGAATAATTTAAAAAACCGCCGAAAGTAATTCTGGGTACCGGTCCCCCGATATTTTCAACCCGGTGCCAGATGGGGCCACCGCAAAACATCAGGATATCGCCTACCTTAGGCCTTACTGAAAAACTCGGTACATCGGTGAGATAAATTTTTCTGTCATTATCATCAATCACAAAATCGTTTTCTTCGGGGCTTTCCTTCCGTTTTACCTTATCCCAAAGCATATCGTAAATAGTCAGTTCTCCACCCGATTCAGAATTCTGAAGCACTAAAAAGTAGCTCAGTTGATCATCGCGGTCAACGTCGTTTTCAATTAAATTGTAAAAGTGCTCAGACTGGGCCTGGAACAGGTTTCCGCAGTGCACATGTAATCCGCCCTTGCCCGGGGTAAATATTCTGAAGGTACCTGCCGAAACCGGCGCATGCTTTATTTTATTACGCGGAATACTCACTTTATAATTTTTCGCTACCGCCTTAAACACGGAGTCCATCTTTTCGTGCAGCGCTTTAATGGCTGGTTCCTTTTCCATTATTTCATATAAAACATTCAGCCGGTTAAAGTACATATCCAGCATGCTACCAGAATCGCTCATTGCGGCAAAGGGCGCCGGAAAAAGGCGGCTGGCCGGTGTTTGCATAATATGCTCGTCAGGAAACCGGAAGAGCGCTTTTTTCACCTCAGCAACTTCCTCTTCCGGGAATACATTTCGTATAACAAAGCCATGAACTTCCTGGGTCTTCAGTTTGCCCGCCAAATCGCCAGATTGTTCTAAGTTTTCATACGGAACTTCAATGAAATTAAAAAATATTTTATCGCCATATATTACTTCATGCCGTTCCATAAGCCAGTTTATTATTGGTTTCAATACAAGATAAAAACATTTTAATTCCTTTTATAAAGCGTTGAAATTTTTACTTAAATTACATTATATTGTAATATTTATACTCCTAAAAAACCCCCGCTTTTCCTGCGAGGGTTTTTGTTTTATTTATCCGGACTATTAACCTAAAAGCTCTACTCCGCTTTCTTGTTTTCTTTCCGAACGTTCGAGTTCTTCCTTGTTCACTACAATCAGGTTTTTCAGTCTGCGTAAGCCGGTTCCTGCTGGTATGCGGTGACCAACGATTACGTTTTCTTTCAAGCCTGCCAGGTAATCTTGTTTTGCATTGATAGATGCAGTACTCAATACCTTGGTAGTTTCCTGGAACGAAGCTGCCGATATCCATGAGTAAGTTGAAAGCGAAGCGCGGGTAATACCTTGCAATTGCGGTGAAGCCGTTGCCGGGATTGCGTCGCGGAATTCAACCAGTTTCTTATCAGCTCTTCTCAGGATAGAGTTCTCTTCGCGGATGGCGCGGAGGCTCACTATCTGGCCGGCCTTTAAGTTGCTGCTTTCTTCAGCTTCCGTAACTACTTTCTTATCATACATTTCGTCGTTAATGGTCAGCAATTCAAATTTCTCAACCGATTCGCCTTCCAGTAATCTTGTATCGCCCGGATCGTCAATAATCATTTTACCCATCATCTGGCGAACAATCACCTCAATGTGCTTATCGTTGATTTTGATACCCTGTAAACGATATACTTCCTGAATTTCATTCACTAAGTATTCCTGAACAGCGAATGGTCCTTTGATATGCAGAATATCGGTAGGCGTAGTAGCACCATCTGAAAGCGGCGTTCCTGCGCGAACGAAATCCTGTTCCTGAACGAGGATATGTTTGGATAGTGGCACCAGGTATTTGGTGATTTCACCGTCTCTTGATTCAACGATAATTTCACGGTTACCTCTCTTCACACCACCAAATCTTACAACACCATCAATTTCGGCAACGGTTGCGGGGTTACTTGGGTTACGCGCTTCGAATAACTCAGTTACCCGTGGCAGACCCCCTGTAATATCCTTCACCTTACCCATCACTCTTGGTATCTTGGCAATAATCTGACCTTGTTTAACCTGGTCGCCGTTTTCAACTACGATGTGAGCGCCTACCGGGAAGTTGTAAACCTTGCCTTCTTTACCGTGCTCAACGATAACCGAAGGTATTTTGGTTTTATCTTTCGACTCAATAATCACTTTTTCGCGGTGACCTGTTTGATCATCCATTTCATCGCGGTAAGTTAAGTTTTCAATAATTTGTTCAAACTTCACTTTACCGGCTACTTCGGCAATAATTACGTTGTTGTACGGGTCCCAACGGCAGATAACGTCACCCTTCTTAATATGCTTGCCATCTTTTACAAAAATGGTTGAGCCGTAAGGAATGTGGTTTGCAATCAAAGTTTTGTCAGGATTATCTTCCTTCACAATTCTCATTTCACCGGTACGGCCGATAACGATGTTGGTTTTTTCACCTTGCTCATCAACGGTAGTGGTCATACGCACACCATCCAGTTGAATCACACCATCAAACTTAGCTTTCATTTCGTTTTCAGTAGCACTCATGCTCGCAATACCACCCACGTGGAAGGTACGGAGAGTAAGCTGGGTACCCGGCTCACCAATAGATTGTGCTGCTATAATTCCCACGGCATCGCCTTCTTCAGCCAAACGGTTGGTGGCCAGGTTACGTCCGTAACACTTAACACAAACACCTTTGCGGCTTTCGCAGGTTAATACCGAACGAATTTCAATGGTTTCTAAACCTGAGGCATCAATTCTGCGTGCAGCCTGCTCGTTTAATACTTCGCCGGCATGCGCAAGCAACTCATCAGTTTCAGGATGGTAAACATCTAATAAAGATGTACGGCCTAATATTCTGTCAAACAATGGCTCAACAATATCTTCATTGTCTTTCAGTGCCGAAATATTGATACCTCTTAAAGTACCACAGTCTTCCTGGTTAATAACTACGTCTTGTGCAACGTCAACCAAACGACGGGTTAAGTATCCCGCATCGGCGGTTTTCAAAGCCGTATCCGAAAGACCTTTACGCGCACCGTGTGTAGAGATAAAGTATTCCAATACCGACAAACCTTCTTTAAAGTTTGCCAAAATCGGGTTCTCGATAACTTCTCCGCCTGTAGAACCAGACTTACGTGGTTTGGCCATCAGACCCCGCATACCCGAAAGCTGCTTAATCTGTTGTTTACTACCCCGTGCGCCTGAATCAAGCATCATGAAGATTGAGTTGAAGCCTTGTTTGTCTTCAGCAATCTGCTTCATCAACGCAATCGTTAACTGGCTATCGGTTGCATTCCAGATATCTACCACCTGGTTAAATCTCTCCTTATCGGTAATGAAACCCATTTGGTAAGACTCCTGTATTTCATCTACTTTACCATTGGCAACTTCAACCAGGCGGTCCTTCACTGAAGGCACAACCACATCTTTCAGGTTAAAGCTCAAACCACCGCGGAAAGAGAAGAAGAAGCCAAGCTTCTTAATATCATCCAGGAATTTAGCCGTTGTAGGAATATTAGTTTCAGCTAATATGTTACCGATAACGTCTTTCAATTGCTTTTTACCCAACATCTTGTTTACATATCCAACTTCGGTAGGTACTACCTGGTTAAACAGCAAACGGCCAACGGTGGTTTCAAGCAACTTAATAACGTCTTTGCGGTTTTCGTCTTTGGTACGAACGCGGCATTTTACTACAGCGTGTAACTCAACTTTACCTTCGTTGTAAGCTATGATGGCTTCTTCTGTTCCGTAGAACACCAGGCCCTGCCCTTTTACAATTTCATCTTTAGTGCTTCTCTTTTCCTTGGTCATATAATACAGACCAAGAACCATGTCCTGAGAAGGCAGCGTAATAGGTGTTCCGTTTTGTGGGTTCAAAATGTTGTGCGAACCTAACATCAGCAACTGCGCTTCAAGAATAGAAGCATTGCTTAGCGGAACGTGCACAGCCATCTGGTCACCGTCAAAGTCGGCGTTGAACGCGGTACAAACCAGCGGGTGTAATTGAATAGCCTTTCCTTCAATCAGTTTAGGCAGGAAGGCCTGGATTGATAAACGGTGAAGTGTCGGAGCACGGTTTAACATGACCGGGTGACCTTTCAATACGTTTTCCAAAATATCCCAAATAACGGGCTCTTTCTTATCTACTAATTTCTTAGCTGATTTTACGGTTTTAACGATACCCCTTTCAATCAGTTTACGAATAATAAATGGCTTGAATAATTCGGCTGCCATGTCTTTAGGCAAACCACACTCATGCAATCTCAACTCAGGACCAACAACGATTACCGAACGGCCAGAGTAGTCAACACGCTTTCCTAACAAGTTCTGACGGAAACGGCCTTGCTTACCTTTCAACACATCCGACAACGATTTCAATGCACGTCCGCCTTCGGCTTTAACGGCATTTGATTTACGGGAGTTATCGAACAATGAGTCGATAGCCTCTTGTAACATACGTTTTTCGTTACGAAGAATTACTTCCGGCGCTTTAATTTCCAACAACCTCTTTAAACGGTTGTTACGGATAATTACACGACGGTATAAATCGTTCAAATCCGAAGATGCGAAACGACCGCCATCCAGTGGCACTAACGGACGCAATTCAGGCGGAATAACAGGCAGGAACTGCACCACCATCCACTCAGGTTTATTTTCGATATGCTCGTTTGCTTCGCGGAACATTTCAACAACACTCAAACGCTTTAAAGCTTCTGCTTTACGCTGGCGTGATGTTTCGTTCGCAGCATCGTGACGCAGCTGGTATGATAAATCATCCAGGTTGATGCGCGACAACAAATCCTTCACAGCTTCAGCGCCCATTTTGGCGATAAATTTGTTAGGGTCGGTATCTTCCAGCATGTGGTTGTTCTTCAACTCTTCTGCTTCCAAAGCCGACAGGTATTCTTCTTCTGTCAACAGTTCAAGGTAAGCCACATTGCGGCGTTCTTCACCTTTTTCAGTCATCAGGTTAACACCCTGCGATGCCTTACCCGGCTGAACTACTACATATCTTTCGTAATAGATAATGCTTTCCAGTTTTTTAGAACTGATACCAAGCAAGTATCCAATTTTATTAGGCAACGATTTAAAATACCAGATGTGAACCACAGGCACGGTCAGCTTGATGTGGCCCATACGCTCTCTGCGCACTTTCTTTTCAGTTACTTCAACACCGCAGCGGTCGCACACAATGCCTTTGTAACGGATTCTTTTATACTTACCGCAGTAACATTCGTAATCTTTGGTAGGTCCGAAAACACGCTCGCAGAACAAACCTTCCATTTCCGGCTTGTAAGTTCTGTAGTTAATGGTTTCCGGTTTTTTGATTTCGCCGTTGCTCCTTCCCAGGATAGCATCAGGCGAAGCCAGCATAATGGTGATTTTGGTAAAATCAACCCTTTTTACTTCTTTTTTTGGTCCCATTGCTTTTGTTTATTTAACAAAAAATTTAAAACAGACAATTGATACAGACATACAAATACAAATCAGGCACAGGGCCCGAAGCTACCTTTACACTCTGAAACTGAAGCTGTTTTCGCGCCTGCCGGCTTGCATACTTGCAGCTAAGAAGTTGTCCAGATTTGTAAAGTGAGGTGCGAATATAGTGCCTTTAATTGATAATTACAAGGCTTTAAAGGCGGTATTTGTTAATTATTCTTACGGCTCCGAGGGTGAAAAAGTGGTTTTTGTATGGGGTTTACACTTTTAAAAAGCAACCATTGATAATCAAACAATTGCAGCGCACTTTTCAAAAAAGTGTAAATAGGCAGGTGCTTTTATAAATGTATAATACATTAAAAATCAACAATACTGCTTTTACTCTTTCAAAACATGCATATCCCCCAGGGGGCCGGTGCTCTTTCATCCCGCAAAGTGATGGCGTTGATTAACTCCGTTCCCCCAAAAACGGCTTGCAGCTTATTACATCAATCAAAAGCTTAAACCACCGGTACCGCCTCGCCTTGTGTGGCCATGCCATTTTTCAATTCCCAGTCTTCTTTTACTTTTAAGTAAAACCTGGCGGTAGAAACCTGAATCCAGGGCGCTAACCATAAAAAACCGATAAACAGAGTTAGGACGCAAAGCAAGGCCCATCCAATAAAACTAAGATGCAGAATAAAAAGATCCATCTTATATCCATCCATCATTTTTTTGCTTTTCGCTAGTATTTCACCAATTGCCAGGTCAGGCTCCTCTGCCAAAATGTAAAATATCATAGAATAACCGTACCCGGCAATAATCCCCGGTATAATTAAAAGCAGAGACCATAAAAAAATATATATAAAACTAAGTAAAGCAACCCCAATTGCCGGGCCAAACTGACTAAACCCCGAAAATAGGTCATCGATCTTTGCATCCTCTCCTTTAGCTAATTTAAGGTTAAATCGTGTATAACCGAGTAACAAAGGCATTGACACGATTAATACAAGAACGATTCCGACCTTAGGAATGAATTGCAAGGGAGCAGCACAAATTGAATAAAGCAGATATACCCCAATAGCCAATCCCCATTTGCCTGAGAGCGCTTGTTTCGCCTCTCCTTTTATTTGTCCGTAGTCCATAAGTGTGTGGTTTTAGTTGTAAGCAATATATAACTAAAATTAAAGTTTTCCATTTTTCAGATATTATTTTTTTTCAAAAAATCAGGCAATGAATCCTCTCCCAACCCTCTACGAAGGGGAGGGCTTCAAGTCCGTCGCAGGCAGTGATTTAGGATGAAGACAACAACTCTCCATTGGCATTGGTGCTCAATACCTCGCTCATATAATCAAAATAGGGCCGCACGGCTTTGTAGCATTTGTTCACCTCTTTTAAAAAACCCGGGGCTATTACTTCAGCATCGCTAAAGTTATGGCGCAGTATAAACTGCTTGTGCCGCAACAATTCAATAGCCGGATGATGAATATCAAAGCCGCGCGGCACCGTGCTTACTTTATCGCCGGTCAGGCCTCCAAAAATCTGGTTTATGTTTTTTGATTTCAGCAACTTATTCCACACCTCGTAATTATATTCAATGTCTGTTCTTATCCTGTTTAAGTCTGCCGGGTTGGGCGCAAAAAAACCACAGCCCAGGTAGCTGCTGCCCGGTTTTAAACAGAAGTAGTAACCACCCCTGCGGAATTTTGAAGACCGCTGTAAACTAAAAGCGAACCGCGCCTTGTACGGCGACTTATCTTTACTAAACCTTACATCGTTGTAAATGCGGTATAAGCTTCTTTTACCCGAAACACTTTCCAACTCATCGTGCTTGTTCATTTCCGCAATCAACTGGTCAATAAAATCGCACATATTTTGCTGGGCGGCCAGGTAATTGTCTTTATGCGCGTTAAACCAATCGCGGTTATTGTTTTTGGCAATATCCTTTAAAAATTTTAAGGTAGCCGGCTTTATAGTTGTTATCATAATTGTTGCTTAATACACTCAATTTATAAAATTCTTGCAGGCCGCACTTTTTTCTGCCTTATAGCTTTTCAAATTCAACTCCGGTTTATTTAACACTTAATATCTGCGCCTACTTAACATTTTGGCAATACCATCAAAACTATTATTTTGCAATTGCTTTACATTGTAGTAACATATTTTTAGGCCTCAAGCTCAACCATCCTCATAAAAATTAAACAATGAAGAAATCACTTTTACTCCTCACCTTGTTACTCGCAGCCCTTTTTTCATCACAAGTATCTGCCCAGTCTTCCGCCTTTACCTTTGTGCATATTTCCGATCTGCACGTTTCAACCGTTACCTCAGCAGTTAACCTGTGCGACCTGAATGGTGAAGAGGCCAAATGTTATCTGCAAACCTTTAATAACCTTAACCCCAGGCCCGCATTTATCCTCGCCACCGGCGATATTTCAAACATTGGCAACAGCACCGCAGTGCCGGGTGGCATGTATAGGGCGCTTACACAGTATTTATATCCACACGGACTTACTTACCCGGGCATTGGCTCGCTTTTCATTGATTCGGCGCAAACCATACCAATTTATTTTGCTCCCGGCAACCACGAATATTACACCACCCTCACCGGTCTTGATTTTACCACGCAAACACTGCCCTATTTAGACTCAATTCCCAATTATGTAAAGAACATTGCGCCCGATACCGATTACGCCGTTACCACCGATATTTCGGTTATCCTGTTTATGCGCTCAGGCTGGGATATCTCCTACCTCGTTTCTACCGACCCCAAAGGTTCAAGTTTTAGCGATGCACAGATAGCCTGGATGACAAATCAGTTAAGTCTGGCCGGCAACAAAAAGAAGATGCTGGTAATGCACCACCCTGCCGCCAACTACAATGGCACCGGTTGCAGCACCGCAACCCATAGCGCTATAGCGAATGATTCATCAGCTACTTTTTACTACAACCGCGATGCCTTTATACACATGTGCGATTCTTTTCATGTAGATGTTATACTGGCCGGCCACTCGCATCAAAATGTGGTAGTTGATAAAAACGGAAACCAGATTGACGAAAACTGCGATACCTGCGGTACCCGCTACGTGCAAACCGGTCCGGCCTTTGGCGGGTGTTACCGGTCTATCACCGTCGACTCATCATTTGTTACCGTTAGTGTGCCGCTATCCAGTTGCATACCCGCTGCGGTTAAAGACCTGGATGAACTCCACATGTCGGTTTACCCTGACCCCAGCAACGGAATTTTTACCTTAAACATGGGACAAACCATGCAGGTACAGCTAAAGGTTTATAACCTGATGGGCCAGTGCGTGCATCAGCAAAGCGCGCTTGATTCAAACGTGCAGATTGACCTGCGCAACCAGGCCAGCGGTATCTACTTCCTGCAGCTGGTAGCCGAACAAGGCGAACCGGTTACCTATAACTTTAAATATCCTTTGGTAATTAACCGTTAAGGGTTCAGATTTCAAGTTTCGGGTTTCAAATGTGGCTTTACAACCACGCAAAGTCGTATAACAGTAAACAACTTTCGCGGTGCTCCTAATTCCGTTTGCCCCCCTCTGGGACCCCATATTTCAAAGAACAATCTACCTTGCTTTTACATATTCCGCATAAAATTTAACCCTAAAAATGTCTTAAAAGCTAATTTTTCATGCTAAGAAATGATAAGTAAAGCAGGTAAAAGCGGGTAAAAGCAGGTGTTTTTGACCATGAAAAATCCTTAACCTGCTGCCCGCCATTTTTACCTCAGCGGTTTCTTCTTTTAGGGATAGCCCGGCGCATTTTTTAAAAGGGGGTTTATCATCACCCTCATCCATTTCCCAATAACTGTAGTCACTCATTATACTGCTATTTTCAATACTAAGGTAGTCAAATAAAATGATAATTCAAAAATTTGTTTGGTTGCAGAAAAGTTTTCGAAGACCCTGGAACAAAGGATGTTTTTCTGTACCGCTTGCTAGTCCTAAAATCTGTATTTCATCCTGCTTCACACAATTACCACAAAAACAAAAAGGCCGCCCTTAACACAAAGGCGGCCTTTTTTAGTTGGTGCTAAGTAAGCTTACTTATTCACTACAATTTTAGTGTTCAACGATTTTTCAGCGGTGTGCAGTTCTAAAATGTACATACCGTTTGTAAAATCAGCAATGTTGAATTGCAGTTTGTTATCGCCGTTTACCAGGTCCTTGTTTTCATTCAAAACCATTCTGCCGGTTACATCAAACATCTGGGCAGTAATAGTTTCGTTTTTATCGTTGCTTAAGCTAACCATTAACTGGGTAGAAGCAGGATTAGGATATACCGCAGCAGTTAAAGTATTCTCAATATTGTCAATTCCGGTAGCCACTAAATGGAAATCAGCCAGGCTTCTTGGGTCAAGGTTAAATTCAGTTGGGCTGTAGTCATCACCAATACCAACTACATTGTAAATACCTTGTGGTTGTGGTGCGTTAAACATAGCAGCGTTGGTGAAAGAATCGATATAGATATACAAACCACCAGCGTGGCAGGTAAAGTAATGTTTGCCTGCAGTTATAACCCAGTTAGTAGCGGTAGTCATATTTACGTTATTAACCTGTAACAGGAAACCGTAAGTTTGAGTAGTTAAACCGTTAGCAGCAACAACCATAGGAGCCATAGGAGTACCTGAAGATGTTTTGTAGATAGTATCAAGTGGTGCAGTGTCGTCAAGGTCAATTTCAGCCGAACCATAATAATCGCTCAAGGTGCCTACTACGGTAATCTGGTCGCCATCAGTTAAAGTGGTATAAGAGGCGTAAACGTGCTTGGAGTAAATTTTAATACCCGCATCAGTTCCATTGTTAATCCAGAAAGCCATACCATGAGACGTAGGATAGCTGTTTGGTCCGTAAACCGTTCCGCTAACCTGTATAGTTAAACCGCTGTCAACCGGGGTTGAGCCGTTGCTGGTTACACGGGCTGAGTCAAGAGAAATAACAGAAACCTGGGCCATTGCGCCATAAGCAAAAGCTGATAAAACGACTAATAGAGTAATAATCTTTTTCATGTTTGTTTAGTTTAGTTTTTTAAAAATCGCGGAAAATTGAGCCCTCTGTCGCTGCATGTGTCAGGTGATTTGACAGACTGCCTGATTTTACCGTTTCCTTTTAGTTAGGCGGCAAAAATATCAGAATTAGAATCACTTAAGTTAACACAACGTTAATAAACCCATAAATGGGTGTTATAAATGCCTCCTCTCCATGACGTCGCTTCGGGGGAAAGCCCCCTTCCTGGTAAGCAATACCGGTGGTAATACATTGGATATGATGCATTTGCCCTCTCTATGCGTAGCATGGAGAGGGGTGACGAGCGAAGCGATGTCGGGGAGAGGCCTGTATTACCTTACCACCACCAGCTTACCGCAACGCTGCCGCGATAAGTTGTTGATAACAAGCGTATAAACACCCGTTGCGCAGTATTCACCCATCGATATTCTGAAATGGTCAGCAAAGCGGTCTAAGGCTGAAACCGGCACTTCGCGGCCCAACATATCAAATACCTTTAGCTCAGTAGTTTGAGCGCTAAATCCCCCTGGCAGCAGCACGTTAAACAAATTACCATTGTTGGGGTTAGGGAATATCGATAAATCGCCGGCAATATTGCCAGGCTCGGCAATGCCCGTGGTAATGTTAAGAATGGGCATCCCCATCGAGTCAAGACACCCCCGGCTTACGCTATCGGTAATATTTAAAAGCGCATAATAAGGAGCCGGGCCCGTAAACACCACCAACGGGTTTACCTGTGTGCTTTGGTAAAACTGACCGTTGCCATTATAGAATATCCAGTTAGAAGTAAAACCCTGCGATGCAGTTGAGAGATTTGTAAACTGAACACTGTCGGCACTTATATTCTGGTAAGTAAAAGTATCGCGTATATAACATCCCGAAGGGGAATTATAATAGCACACATCCAAAGTGGGGTGTTTAGATTCATCGGCATGTGCCGGCGAACAAAATATCAGGCTGTTGTAATGGTTCTGGGTAATCATTTGCAACATCATACCATAATTACCTGCAGGGTTGCTTACCCATGATTGCGCAAAATTACTGACATCAATATTTAAATAATTCTCCGTCAGGCTGGTACTCTGCGCCAACGTTACTTCATTGGTTGTGGTAGTAGTGGGTTGGTTGCTCCACACCACGGTTGAAGGGTCCCAGGCACTGGTAATCTGTTTCAAATTGCAGGCATTGCTGGTGCCATAGGTGGGTTGGTCCAGGTAACCATTATTGGCGTTCATGGTATCGGCGTACAGATTTAGTTGCGCCGCAATAACCGTTGAGCCAGCCGGTATGCCCGATAAATCGTATTGAATCAATCCGCGGCCCTCACAAGGCGTTCCGCCATTGGTCCATTGGTCGGCCAAAAACTCGCTGTAGCCTGTAGCGTAACTAAAATTGGTAGTATAGTTTGAAGCTACCGGAGCACCGGTGGCCAGCACATAGGTAATACAGGTAGCTATATCTACCGGTTGTTGCAGCGTATCGCGGCAACCGGTTACCGAATCGGTAATTTGCAGGGTAGCGCTATAAGGCGGAAGGCCGGTAAAAGTTACCACCGGATTCAACACAGTGCTGGTAGTAAATGGCCCGGTGTTGTTATAAAAAGTCCAGCTAACCGAGGTATTGGCGCTCAATGAAGAGGTGTTTGTAAACTGTGCCTGCCCGTTACCCAGATTTTGCTGGGTAAAAGAAGCCGAAAGATGACAAGGCGATGCCACCTGGTAACAAATCTCCAGCTTAGGCCATTTAGACGAATCGGCATTACCCGATGAACAGAACAGCATATCGTTGTAATAATACGTTCCAATCATTTTCAGTAACATGCCATAGTTGGTAGATGGATTATTAACCCAGGCCTGCACAAAGCTTGTAACATCTAAATTAAGATAGTCTTCATTAGCATTGGTAGACTGAGGTAAGGATACTACGCTGGTATTGGAAAAGGTTGGCTGCGCATTCCAGGTTACAGTAGCAGGGTCCCACGGACTGGTAACCAGGTGGAGCAGGGAAGCGTTTTCGGTTCCATAAGTGGGCTGACCCACATAGCCCTGATGCGATGCCGTATCGGTATAAAGACTAAGTGAGGCGCTTAAAATATTGGAGGCCACCGGTATTTGCGATAAGTCATATTTCATTAAACTACGGGCTTCGTAAGGAGTGCCGTTTACAGTCCACTGGGCATCAAAAAACTCATAATACGTGGTGAAATCAAAACCCTGGTTAGGATAATCGGCAGCAATAGCCGCACCGGTGGCCGCATTGGTTTGCTGGTATGTAACGCAGTTATTCAGGTTTATAACCTGTGTAACTGTATCAGCGCAAATAGAATCGGTAATAATTAAAGTGGCGCTGTAAGGCTGCGAACCCGTAAATGTTTCAGTAGGGTTGGTAAGTGTGCTTGAACCGATTTGCCCGCCTGCATTATAAAAATACCATTGCGTTGTGTAACTAGTATTATCGGTTGAAGTATTGGTAAACCTTACCTGCCCGGCGCCCAGGTTTTGTTGCACAAACGATGCCGAAGCATGGCAAGGATTAGGAGGAATGAAGCAAACTTCCAGCTTAGGCCAGCGGTAAGTGGCTGCATTGCTTGGCGAGCAGAACAGCATATCGTTATAATAGTTCTGGTCAATCATTTTCAGCATCATGCCATAATTGGTTGCGGGATTAGCCACCCATGCTTGCACCATGGCGCTGATATCAATATTGAGATAACTTTCATTGGCGTTGGTTGATTGCGCCAGTAAAACTTCGTTGGTAGTGCTGAAGGTGGGTTGCGTGCTCCACGTTACAGTTGCCGGGTCCCAGGGTGAAGTTACCACCAGAAGATTAGAGGCATTGTCTGACCCGTAAGTAGGCTGATTAACATAGCCCTGGTTAGAGGCTGTGTCGGTGTAAAGATTTAACCCCGCGCTCACAATAACCGAGCCTGCCGGAATTTGCGAAAAATCAAACCTCATCAGGCTCCGGCTTTCAGTGGGTGAACCTCCATTGGTCCAGTGCGCATCAAAAAATTCGTAGTAACTGGTGAAATCAAAATTGATATTTGCATAGTTGGAGGAAATAGAAGCACCGGTTGGTTTGGTTGCCCCGTTTTGGAAGGTAACACACACTGTATTTGGATTAAAGTCAACGACCTGGTTTACCGAATCGTGACATCCCCCGTAAAATGTATCGACAATAAGCAGCGTTGCTGAGTAAGGTGAGTGACCGGTAAATGTAATCAGTGGATTGGCCTGGGTGCTGGTAGCAAATTGCCCCGCCCCGTTATAAAATGTCCAGTTGGATGTAAAAGCATGGGCGGGATTAGAGGTAGAAGTATTGGTAAACTGAATAGCACTTCCCCCCTCATTCTGATAAGCAAACGATGCTGCAACGCTACAGGTAGTATCAACCACCGGATGCAATGGCTCAATGCCTATCAGGGCTTCATCATCATAGTCAAAAGTATACCCGCCGGCGCTAAGGTTGGTGGTTGAGTACCAGCCATTGGCAGCACCACCCCATCCCCAGTTCATGTGGAAATTGTTATTTACATCGTATCCGTCGCATACCCAGGTATGGCCACCGGCATAAGGGTCATCACCCGCATACTGTACCACCCGCCCCGAATTCATTTCGTTTTCCAGCAGGTTATTCCATTGCGTACCGGTGTAACTGTTTTGATAAACCCCTTGTATAGTAGCCGGGTTATACGAAAAGTAAGTAATGTACGAATGTTGTGCACAAGGTGCACCTGCGTATCCAAAGGCTGCATTTGCATCGTTTTGAAGCACCCAGGCTCCGCTGCCGCCGTCGCTGTAATCCATGGCCACACTTACGCCGCAATGATACATGAGCGTGCCTATTGGCGTGTTGTTCGTGTTTATGGCGTTCGGCATCAGGGTCCACTGGTAAGTGGTAGCCCCAAAGTTGGCCGACAAAGTGCCTATATTGTTCTGATACCCATGGGCATTATCATCCACATACGAAAAGGAACCGGTACCGGTGGCAGGGTAGTTCCAGTACTTCATAATCTGCGCCATGGCAGTAGCTACACAACCGGTAACACTCCGTTGTCCATCGTTAGGATTTATCGGGCAGAATTCATTGTAATAAGGCATCTGGTTCCAGGTAGTGGCACAAAGCGGTCCTACCCCGTTGCTTTTTTCCGAGGCTGGCGCCCGGCCCTGGCGGTAAGCCGTCCAGGCCACAGTTATTCTGTTATCGGCCGATAGGTGCTGCACCACTGTTTGGTGAATTTGACCCGCGGTTTTGTTTATCCAGTTAGCCAAACCGCTGTTGGCAAAGTTGAGCTGAAAATATGCTTCGTTCGAATAAGCAATAACCGGCATCACCGCATCATCGGCCGATACAATTACAAAGCCATTCACCGGGGTAATATCAAACACGTAAAAATCAACTGTATTGTCGGCCTCCGTTTGTTTGTATTTAACTTCAGCACTTAAATTGCGATGCCCCACCTCATTTGCATAGGTAAGTTTGTAAAAATTAATAGCTATGTTTTGGGCATCTGCAACACTAACCGTTGCCGCATTTAAGCGTGCAAAAGCAAAAAAAATAATCGAACCTGTCAGGAGGAGATTTTTTTTCATAAATTAATTTTTATGTACTTGCTAAAGTAGTGCTTTTAAATTAAGACTTGCCTAAGTGTCCGATTAAACAATTAACCCAAAATTATACTTAATGATGAGGTCTTTGCTTTAAAAAAAGTTGCAACAGGCTTATATAATTTTAAGACATTATTCGCAGCCGTAACCAAAACAGGCGTAAGTGTGTCTTATTGAGTTGCAAGCGTACAAAAGCGCAAACCAAAAGCAAAGCCATCCGGGATTGACCTGAATGGCTTTACAAGGGCGTATGAAAACCTACTTCACAATAACCAGTTTGGCCGATTGCTGTGCTGAATTATCAAAAACGGTTAACGTATAAATTCCCGCGGCAATACTTTCGCTAAACGAAAGCTTGAGTATGCCGGCGGCTCTTTCCATGCTACCCATCTTAATTTCACGGCCCGTCATATCAAAAACTTTTACCTGCGTTGTTTGAACATCGTAACCTAAAGGCAAATGCACATTAAATAAATTACCGTTATTGGGGTTAGGGAATATAAACAGGTCGCCGGCATCGCCATTAGGTTCATTAATTCCAGTGGTAGTAATTTTAATCACCTTGCCAAGGGTATCAATACAACTGCGGCTCAAACTATCCCTGATATCCAAAAGCGCATAGTACGTTTGCGGCCCGGTGAAAGTTTCAACCGGGTTTAACAGCGTACTGGTACCTATTTGTCCGTTGGCATTATAAAAAGTCCAGTTACAGATAAACCCGTTACTGCTTACCGACTGATTGATAAATTGCACGTTACCGTTTCCCAGGTTAACATAGGTAAACGAATCGAGGGTTGTGCAGCCATTAATAATAATGGGCTCGCTTACTGTATCAGTACAAAACGTGGCGGTATCTTCTATTTGCAATAAAGCGCTAAACGGAGGCGGGCCGCCAAAAGTAATTAAAGGATTATTGAGTGTACTGGTAGTGAACAATCCGTTGCCGTTAAAGAAATGCCAGCTGGTAATTGTATTTGCGTTGTAAGTAGAAGTATTGGTAAACTGAACCTGCGCGTTGGTCACATCCTGCTGCGTAAACGAAGCCACCAGTTGGCATGGCGAAGCTTGCTGATAGCAAATATCCAGCTTAGGCCATTTAGTGCTATCGGCATAACCAGGCGAACAGAAAATCATGGTATTATAATGGTTCTGCGTAATCATTTCCAGCATTATACCGTAATTGTTGGCCGGGTTATTGACCCAGGCCTGCACAAAACCGCTGATATCTATATTGAAATAATTTTCATCGGTGGCTGTAGATTGAGGCAACAATACGGGGCTGTTTGTGCTAACCGCAGGCATCGAATTCCAGTTAACCGTTGCGGGGTTCCAGTCAGAAGTAACGAGGTAAAGATTGGATGCGTTGTTAGTTCCATACATAGGTTGGCCAACAATATCATACGGTGAGTTAGTATCGGCCCACAAACTCAGGTTAGCGCTAATAATAACCGAACCCACCGGAATTTGTGAAAGGTCATATTGCAAAAGCCCCCTCGCTTCGGTAGGCGTACCGCCGTGTGTCCAGTGGCTTGAAACAAAATCAGCAACAGTCGTAAAATCAAAATTCTGAGCCGGTGTAAAATCCTGTAGCTCCGCTCCTGTTGCCGCTGTAGGCCCGGTTTGGAGCGTTAAGCAATTCACAATATCTACCACCTGGGTTAGGGTGTCGCTGCAAATGGAGTCAGTAATAACAAGTGTGGCACTATACGGCGTAGGACCGGTAAAAGTGACGGTTGGACTGGTTTGAGTGCTGGTATTAAATACACCGGTACCATTCCGGAAAATCCATTGAGATGTAAATGGAATATTATCAGCCGAAGTATTGGTAAACCGGACCTGGCCGGCGCCCAGGTTTTGCTGTACAAACGACGCATGTGCCTGGCAGGTAACCGGTGGTATATAACAAACTTCCAGCTTGGGCCACCGAGCCGGCAGGGCATAACCGGGTGAGCAGAATATCATAGAGTTTAAGCTGCTGTTTCCAATCATCTCCAGCATCATACCGTAATTGTTTGCAGGATTCGCCACCCAGCCCTGCACATAACTACTAATATCAAGATTTAAATAGTCTTCATCAGTAACTGTAGACTGCGCAAGCAGCACCGGGCTGGTGGTACTAACAGTTGGTTGCGTATTCCAGTCTACGGTTGCGGGGTTCCAGGCAGAGGTAACCAGGTACAGGTTGGAGGCGTTATCAGGCCCATACATCGGTTGGCCCGAAACATCGTATACCGAATTGGTATCGGCATAAAGGCTTAGATGTGCGCTTACTATAACCGAGCCTGCGGGAATTTGCGAGAAGTTAAATTGTAAAAGTCCCCTTGCCTCGGTTGGCGTTCCGCCATGCGTCCAGTGGCTGGAAACAAAGTCTGCCACCGTTGTGTAATCAAAATTTTGCGTAGGGGTAAAACCCTGTAACTCGGCCCCGGTTGCTGCGGTAGCACCCTGTTGAAGCGTAATACAAACTGTGTTAGGATTAAAATCAATAGGCAGGTTCACCGAATCCCGGCAACCACCGTAAAATGTATCGACAATAACCAATGTTGCCGAGTAAGGAGATTGGCCGGTAAAAGTTACAAGCGGATTTGCCAGGGTACTGGTGGCAAACTGCCCGGCTGCATTATAAAATTTCCAGGCAGATGTAAAGGCATGAGCCGGGTTTGAAGTAGAGTTATTGGTAAACTGAATATTGCTTCCGCCGGTGTTTTGGTAAGCAAATGAGGCGGCAACACTGCAAGTAGTATCAACCACCGGATGCAGCGGCTCAATTCCAATTAAGGCTGCATCATCGCCCGAAAAAGTATAGCCACCAGCACTTAAGTTGGTAGCTGCGTAGTAGCCATTATATGGCCCGCCCCAGCCCCAGTTCATATGCAGGTTATTATTAACATCATAGCCATCGCAAACCCAGGTATGGCCGCCGGCGTAAGGGTCATACCCCTGGTATTGCACTACCCGCCCCTCGTTCATTTCGTTTTCAATCAGGTTAATCCATTGGGTGCCTGTATAGTTAGCCTGAAAAACGCCCTGAATGGTATTAGGATTATAAGAAAAGTAGGTTATATAAGAATGTTGAGCGCAGGGAGCGGTTAAAGAACCTGCTTCCGCCTGCAATACAATAGCCCCGCTACCCGCATCGGTGTAATTCATGGCCACACTGATACCGCAATGCGACATCAATAAAGCTATGGCAGCATTGTTGCCCGTCAGGTAATTCGGCATCTGGGTCCATTGGTAGCTGGTTGCGCCAAAGTTGGCTGACAGGGTGCCGATATTAAGTGTATAACCATGGTTATTATCATCAACATAAGTAAAGGAACCGGTGCCCTGGGCCGGATAGTTCCAGTATTTCATAATTTGCGCCATGGCCGTGGCCACACAACCGGTTACGCTGAGTTGTCCATCGGTAGGATTTACAGGACAATCGGCATTGTAATATGGCTCCTGGTTCTAGCTGGTTGTAAGCAAAGGCCCCACCCCGTTACTCTTCAGCGAACCAGGGTCGATGGCATTGATGTAAGAGATCCATAAGTGATTGATACGTTCATCGGCCTGCAAATGGTTTACAACCGTTTGATGAATTTGCACGGCTGTTTTATGCATCCAGTCCGTTACTCCACATTGCTCAAAATCAAGGTTAAAATCAGCCTCATTTGAGTATGCCAGCACCGGCACTACGTCATCGTCCGCAGCAACAATTACAAACCCCTTTGGGTTAATTCCAAATACATAAAAATCAACCGAACCGTCGCTTTCGGTTTGGGTGTATTTTAAAGCGGCATTCAGATTACGTGCCTGGTCCGGGTACGTAATTTTGAAAAAGTTGAGCGCTACCGCTTTAGCCGCAACGACGCTTACCGAATTAGAGTATGACCGGGAATAGCTGAGAATAAAAACAAAACAGAGGAGGGTACCTATTTTTTTCATGTGTTCACAGTTTTAAAAAGTCAATTATTATTTGCCGCAATTCAAAAATTCAGAGCCGAAATATTTGAATACTTCTTTAGATGTCATACCACCAATAAAAGGTTGCATAAATATCGCAGATAATTTTTCTTTAATTGCTGGCTTCTTAAAAACGTCTTACACCGTTAACGCCACGGTAACCCTGGCTTTCCCTGCGTTGGCGATAAGGAATTATTACACAATTAAGGTAAAAGCAACAAAGCCAACCGTATATGGATGGCTTTGTTATTATTGAATAAATATTTTACCGGTTGCAGGTTAAGTTTTTGTTAAGCAGCGTCCTTGCCATGGCAGTTTTTATATTTTTTGCCGCTGCCACAAGGACAAGGGTCGTTACGCCCCACCTTATCTCCTACCCTGATGGGTTCCTGCTTTTTCTCCACTTCTTGTTGAGGGCCCTGCTGCTGTTGATTAGGATTACCATCCATTACATCACCGCGGCCTTCCTGTATCTTTTTAGCAAAAGCCTTTTCCTTTTGCTGGTCAGCGCTTTTCAATTGCTGTGGTGGTTCGGCTTGCGGCACCTGGCCTTTAAATAAGAAAGATGAAATTTCGCGGTTTACTTCACCAATCATTCCTGAAAAGAGGTTGAACGCTTCCTTCTTATAAATAACGATAGGATCCTTTTGTTCGTAAGATGCCAGCTGTACTTCCTGCTTCAAATCATCTACGGCGCGCAAATGGTGCTTCCATGCCTCGTCTATTAATGACAGGGTAATCGCTTTTTCAAAATAGCCGGGTAAATCTTTACCGCCGTTTGCAAGAACATCTTCCAAATCAACGTAAATGCTCAGGGTTTTCTTGCTGTCGCCATAAGGTATAGCCACCACTTTAACCACATCGCCACGCGTTTGATGTATGCTTTTTAAAACCGGCATTACACCGTTCTGCATATTTTCAATTTTGCGCTTGTAAAGCGTTTTAATTTCATCAAACAACTTACCGGTAATTACATCTACCGATTCTTTGCCAAACTCCTGCTCCGTAATACTGGTATCCAAAGCAAAATATCTTATCAGTTCAAGCTTAAAGTCGGTATAACCGCCACCTTGCTGCCCGGCCGATACCAGCTCTTCGCAAAGGTCATAAAAGCTGTTATTGATGTCGAGACTAAGGCGCTCGCCAAACAATGCGTGCTTTCTTTTAGCGTAAATAACTTCGCGCTGTTTATTCATTACATCATCGTACTCCAGCAATCGCTTCCGTATACCAAAGTTATTTTCCTCTACCTTCTTCTGTGCACGCTCAATACTTTTCGAAATCATAGAGTGCTGAATTACTTCGCCCTCTTCATACCCCATGCGGTCCATTACTTTCACAATCCTGTCGCTACCGAATAAGCGCATCAGTTCATCTTCCATCGACACAAAGAATTGCGATGAACCCGGGTCGCCCTGGCGGCCAGCACGACCTCTCAACTGCCTGTCAACCCGGCGCGAATCGTGACGCTCGGAACCAATGATAGCCAAACCACCGGCGGCTTTAACATCATCTTTAATCTTGATATCCGTTCCCCGGCCTGCCATGTTGGTGGCAATGGTTACGGTGCCTGCATTACCGGCTTCAGACACAATTTCCGCTTCGCGCTGGTGCTGTTTAGCGTTTAACACATTGTGCTTTATTTTGCGGATGTTGAGCATGCGCGAAAGCAATTCCGAAATTTCAACCGAAGTAGTACCAACCAGCACCGGTCTTCCGGCCTGGGTAAGTTTTACAATCTCTTCAATAATGGCATTGAATTTTTCGCGCTTGGTTTTGTAAACCAGGTCTTCTTTATCATCGCGCACCACCGGCTTATTAGTAGGTATGGCCGATACTTCCAGTTTATAAATATCCCAAAACTCCTGGGCTTCGGTTTCAGCCGTTCCCGTCATACCACATAATTTGTGGAACATGCGGAAGTAATTTTGCAGGGTAATGGTTGCCAGCGTTTGCGATGCTGACTCTACCTTTACATTTTCCTTGGCTTCAATGGCCTGGTGCAAGCCGTCGCTGTAACGGCGGCCCTCCAAAATACGACCGGTGTTTTCATCCACAATCTTCACCTTATCATCCATCACCACATAATCCACATCCTTTTCAAATAAAGTGTAAGCCTTTAGCAATTGCGAAACTGAATGTATACGCTCGCTCTTTTCGCTAAAATCCTGCATCAGCTTGTCTTTGCGCAACACTTTTTCATCAGCACTCAGACCCGAATTTTCAATCTCAGCAACGCCTGAACCTATATCAGGAATAATAAAGAAGTTGGGGTCCTCGCCGGTACCGGTAATTAATTCAATACCCTTATCGGTTAACTCAACGCTGTTATTTTTCTCGTCGATATAGAAGTAAAGCTCTTTATCAACCAGCGGCATATTCTTTTGCTGTTCGCCCAGGTAGTAATTTTCAGTGGCCTGCATTATTTGCTTCATGCCCGGCTCGCTCAAAAATTTAATGAGGGCGCTATTGCCCGGTAAGCCACGTTGTGCACGGTATAAGGCCATACCACCCTCGCCTTCTTTTTCGCCGGTCTTCCCGTCCTTTATTAAACGGCGGGCATCGGTTAAAAACTGGTTGGTTACTCTTCTCTGTGCATCATATATTTTTTGAATGCGCGGCTTTAATTCGTAAAACTGCTTTTCATCGCCACTATCAACCTGCCCCGATATAATCAGGGGAGTTCTGGCATCATCAATAAGCACGGAGTCAACCTCATCTACCATAGCGTAGTGGTGTTTGCGCTGCACCATCTCATCGGGACTGTTTACCATGTTATCGCGCAGGTAATCAAAGCCGAATTCGTTGTTGGTACCATAGGTAATATCGGCCAGGTAGGCGTTGCGGCGTTGTTCGCTGTGCGGTTGGTATTTGTCGATACAATCCACCCTTAAACCCAAAAACTGGAACAGGGGGCCGTTCCATTCACTATCGCGTCGGGCCAGGTAATCGTTTACGGTTACAATGTGTACACCCTCGCCTGCCAATGCGTTTAAATATGCGGGCAAAGTAGCCACCAGCGTTTTTCCTTCACCCGTACCCATTTCGGCAATCTTGCCCTGGTGCAATACTATACCACCTATCAACTGAACATCGTAGTGCACCATGTTCCACTGCACCTCGCTACCTGCGGCCAACCACGCGTTAGCATAAGTAACTTTATCACCATCTATCTTTATATTCTGAAACTTAACAGCCAGTTCGCGGTCTAAATCGGTGGCAGTTGCTTCCAGCAAAGCGTTATTCGAAAACCGGTACGAAGTTTCCTTTACCGTGGCAAATGCTTCGGGTAAAAGTTCCAGTAACACTTCTTCAATCAACTTATCGCGGTCTTTGCGCAGCTCATCTACTTTCTTGTACTGATCATCTTTTAATTGAAGGTCTTCTTCCTTCTCAGCGCTTTCCTTCAAATCAGCAATTTCTTTATCAATAGTGCTTAGGTGCTCAGCAATACGGCCGCGAAACTCCAGCGTTTTGTGGCGCAGTTCATCATTGCTTAAACTTTTCAGCTTTTCGTACTCAGCATTTATCTGGTTAACCAGGGGCTGCATTTCCTTATACTCGCGCTCATGCTTACTTCCAAAAATTGAGGTAACCAGCTTATCAAAAAATCCCATGTTCTGTTGTTAATAGTTAATTAGGTAATCGTTTATCCTGTAGCTTTATTTTCAGGGGGGCTAAAATACACAAATCCAGCCATGTCCTAAATCAGGCTGCATTTCCCCCTTCAACAATCGGGCTAATTGCGTTTTGTGGCATTATTGGCAGGTTGTGGAGAATAAATTGGTTATTGTGTCCTGTTCGTTTCTACTTTCGCGACAAATGTTGTAAAAAACTATTCGAAGATGAAGATATTGCTGTTAGGCTCGGGCGGCCGCGAACACGCCTTTGCCTGGAAAATGAGCCAGAGCCCGCTGTGCGAGAAACTTTATATAGCTCCCGGTAATGCCGGCACTGATTTGCACGGCGAAAACGTGCCAATCGGGGTAAACAACTTTGAGGAAATAGCCAGTTTTGCTATTAACCGCCAAATTGATATGATTGTAGTGGGCCCTGATGACCCGCTGGTGAATGGCATTTATGATTATTTGAAAGCCAGGCCTGAGCTGAAACATACCGCCGTAATCGGGCCATCAAAACTGGGCGCCAAGTTGGAGGGAAGCAAAAGTTTTGCCAAGCAATTTATGGCCAAAAACAATATTCCGACTGCTGCTTACAGCGAGTTTACCACTGAAAACCTGGAACAGGGTTTTGATTACATCCACCGGCAAACCCTGCCCATAGTTTTGAAAGCTGATGGATTGGCGCTGGGTAAAGGCGTTTTAATTTGTGAAACACACGAAGAAGCCAAAACCGAACTGCGTGAAATGATTGCCAATGCCAAATTTGGGGCGGCCAGCGCCAAGGTGGTGATTGAGCAATTTTTAAAGGGTATTGAATTTTCGGTTTTTGTGCTTACGGACGGAAAGAATTATAAAATTTTACCCCACGCTAAAGATTACAAGCGCATTGGCGAGGGAGATACCGGGCTAAATACCGGCGGCATGGGTTGTATTTCGCCGCTGCCTTTTGTTGATGAGGCTTTGATGAAGAAGGTGGAAGAAAGGGTCATTAAGCCAACCATGCAGGGCTTGCAAAACGATGGCATTATTTATAAAGGTTTTATCTACATCGGTTTTATGAATACGCTTCAACCCGATGGCACTTATGAGCCTTATGTGATTGAATATAACTGCCGCATGGGCGACCCTGAAACAGAAGTGGTTTTTCCGCGCATTAAATCTGATTTGGTAAAACATTTTGTGGCGCTTGACAAGGGCGAGCTGCCCAATGAAATAATTGAAATTGATGAGCGCGCCGCCGTAACCGTTATTGTGGCCAGCGGTGGCTACCCCGAGCATTATGAAAAAGGCAAAGAGATTACCGGGCTTAATGCCATTGATAAATCCATCGTATTTCATGCAGGTACCAAAAATGCAGGCGGTAAATTAGTTACTAATGGGGGAAGGGTATTAGCAGTTACCTCGCTGGGTGCTAATATGTTTGAAGCCCTGGCCAACAGTTATGCCAGTATTGAGAAAATTAATTTTGAGGGCAAGTATTTTAGAAAGGATATTGGCTGGGAGTTTAAGTAAAGGATAGAAAGGAAATTATCCCTTTACCTCCACCACAGTATTCAACTTATGTAATTCAAGGATGGTCATTTGGCCATCTTCGCTTTCGCGGTACATGGGCACAAATTTGGCGTTGAATTTTATCTCGCGGAAAGTGTACGAAGTTCGTTGAAGCACCGGACTAGAGTATATATCGTCAAAACTGGTAATTAAAACATATATCTCCACATCGGCAGTGGCAAAATCGGGTTGGTTATAACCATACAGCGGGCTGTTCTCATCTATGGCATGCACCACAGTCCAGTTCATGGGTAAGCTGTCAATTTTATAACGTTCCAGGGTTAGGTCGTAAAACTTAAATGTAGGGGTGCCGTTCTCTTCAACCTGCAGAGCAGCATTCACTTTAATTTCAACGTTGGTTAATATGTGGTTATCCTTATAGTTAGCAAACCTGAACATTAAAGCAGTTTTATCTTTATATGGTGCTACCACTGCAAAATCGCTAAAAGCAAGATAACTTTTGGGCCTTGAAAAACGCCCGTAAATAAGACCGGTAATGATAGCAAACGAAAGGTAACCGGATAGCGATTCAAGACTGGCCAAAATGCTGGCCGCGTCGCCAATAGGATTAATACGACCGTAGCCTACCGTTACAAAAGTCTGTGTACTGAAAAAGAATGTTTCCTTCAAATGCGCCCACGGGGTAGTGCCTATAATACCCTGCAACTGTTCGGTACCCACGGCAACATACGCAAGTGTAAAAAGCGCATTCATCATAAAGTAGTAAACCAGTATCAGAGAACCGAAATGAAGATTAGAGAGATTCAGCATTCGTTGAAAAACGCTGAATTTATCGAACAAGCTGATGCCCTCGCGCCTCAGGTTAAAGGTACCGTCTTTATTGATAAAGCGACCGCCGTAGCTATTAGGATTATTGCCAAAACCGGTATCGTTATTCGGTTTAAGAAAGGGGTTTGCCGATTTAAAATTAGCCATACTTTAAATTTGATACTCCGGCAATTTAAAAACCTGATTTACTCTACCGAAATGCGCTTGGTAGCAAATCCATCGGCTGTGCTTAGCTTTAAGGTATAAAGTCCTTTGGCGCAACCGCTCAGGTTAACGGAAGTTGTATACATACCCAAAGCATCTAACTGCTCAGCAAAAACCTTTTTACCGGTTATATCATATACGGCAATCTCGCCGTTAATGCGTTTGCCTGCATTTAATCTAAATTCAAATACTCCGTTGTTTGGATTTGGATAAACATACAAGGCCGAATTAAGGTCGGCACTTAAGTCATTAATACCTGAAACAGTACTGCAAGGTTCGCCCGGATTAATGACGGTTAAGTAATATGTAAAACCTCCACCGCCAGCCTGCGCTGCAATAGTGCTCAGGTTTCCGGTGTAAGGATAGCTATAACCCAGAGCACTTGCCCAAACAGTTCCGTACCAAGATAAATTATACGTGCCCGGTGCAACATTGGTGGTACCGAAAAAAGTAAGACAACCATGTTGGCCGCCCTGTAAAGCATTAGAGCTTTTAATCCAGTCAAGTCCGGCCGGTAAACCTATAATTGAATCGAGCACCATGGAATCAACAGTAACGTAGCCCATGATATTGCTGAAATTTTCTACCTGTATTATCTGGTTATAATTCTCTCCTGCCACCACGCAAGGCATTTGGTTGGGCGCAGGATAAATACCCGGGCCTGTTGGCTCCTGCTGATTAACCGTGCAAATAGTTTGAGAAAAACCGGAAGAAATAAACAACCCCAAAATGGCAACCAGGGTGTAAAGTCTTTTCATTGTAAACAGTTTTATGCTTTAAAAAATCGGGGCAAAAATATGGAAATAGTTACACAAGCAAATAAGTACATTTTATATCTTAAAACACATTACTGCACGGAAATACTCCTGGATATCATGCCCTGTTCGCTTTTTATCTGCAACACATAAAAACCAGGGGCGCAATTACTGAGGTTAATACTACTTCTAAACAGCCCGGTGGCCTCCATCCGGCGCACGTAAACCGCTCTTCCAGTTACATCTGTAACAACAATCTCACCGGTCACGTCTTTATCGGTGCTCAGTTCAAGGTTAAAAACACCTGAAGATGGATTGGGATATACACTGAGCTGAGAGGATGATAACACGTTCGAAACCCCCTCTACATACACAGGGGCCGGCAGCGGAAAACAGGAATCGCCGGGATAAATAATATTCAATTGATAAGCAGGTACCGGTGCATCCTGTATTTGGGTAAGTTGCGACAGAGAATAGGTTTGAGTGCCTGATGACTGTGTAGAGATAACAGCATACCCGTTAAAAGTAAGCGGATATGCTCCCGAGTCGGCGGTAGTAGTTCCTAAAAAAACAATGCAGCCGCTGGAGTCGCCGTAGTATACCCCCGAGGCCGGATACTGCTGATAAGCTATACCTGCAGGTAAACCGGCAATGGATGTTATAACCAGCGAATCGACAAGGATAGAGCTATTAAAAATAGCCGGTATATTAATTTGCACAGTAGAACTGTAAGGAAGCCCCGATTCAATACAGGGTAATGAATCGAAATAAGGAGTAATAACACCGGTATCGCTATACGAAATAACGCAGGGAGGGCTGGAGAAACCCTGACCAAAAACAAAACCGAGAGATGCAAAAATAAAGACAGTTGTCAAAAAAAAATTTCTCATCTCTCGGTTTATACTTGTTTTAGGTATCTTAATCAAATCAATTATTCTACTGAAATCTTTTTAGAGGCCACGCCGTTTTCTGTCCGCACCTGCACCGTATACAATCCTTTTGCAAAGCTGCCCAGGTCAATAGAGGTAGTATAGAATCCGGTAGCATCAACTTTTTGAGTATACACTCTTCTGCCTGTCATATCATAAACGGCAATATCTCCGTTTACTTTATCCACGTTGCTTAAGCTTAAATCAAATTTGCCGCTGGTCGGGTTAGGGTAAACATTTAATGATGAGTTGAAGTTAGCACCAATATCATTGATACCCACACCGTGGTCAACCGTTAAAAAATATCCAAACTGGCCACCCAGCTGACTGAGCGACAGGGTAGTATCAATAACCACAAAAACCGTAACCTTAACATGACCGTAAAAATTAAGGTTATAAACGCCCTGGGTATCTAACGTGGTACCTGAAAGGCGGATACACTGATGACCGCCACCGTAAATAGTGTCGCTTACGCCCGGGTTATATGTATAAGTTATACCAGTAGGAAAGCCGGTTACTGAATCGATATTAAGCCAGTCGACAGTAGCGGTATAAGAGCCGTACGTTACGGTATTTGGTACGTAAATCTGGGCCACCGTATCAAAAGGCACACCTCTTACTATATGGGGTGCATCAGTATCAGTGGGGGTAATACCAAACTGCATGTTCGAATTATCTACAGTGCATACACTTTGAGCATTAGCAGCAATGGTTAATGCCATAACAGCAATAAAAAGAGTAAAGATTTTTTTCATGGGGTTAGGTTAAGGTTTGTTTTAGTGGCGTGAATATATGTAATGCTACCGCAAAAGCCAAAACCACAGGGGGTAAACGGCCTATTTATAAATTATTGTGAGGCCGAAACTAGTCAATTTTGCCAACCATGGTTTTTGGGTCAACCCAGGCATCAAACTCTTCGGGCTTTAAATACCCCAGGTCTACTGCCGTTTGTTTAAGGGTTTTGCCGGTTTTATGCGCGGTTTGGGCAATTTCGGCCGCTTTGTAATAGCCAATTTTGGTATTTAACGCGGTTACCAGCATTAAAGAATTGTGCAGGTTGCGGTTAATATTCTCTTCAATTGGTTTTATACCCAGCGCGCACTTTTCATTAAACGATACGCATACATCGCCTATTAACCGGGCAGAATGCAGGAAATTATAAATCATCACCGGCTTAAAAACGTTCAGCTCAAAATGGCCCGTTGCCCCGCCAATGTTAATAGCTACGTCGTTACCCAAAACCTGGGCGGCTACCATGGTCATGGCTTCGCATTGGGTAGGATTTACCTTACCGGGCATAATAGATGAGCCGGGTTCATTATCGGGTATATACAACTCGCCAATTCCACAACGCGGGCCGCTGGCCAGCAAACGAATGTCGTTGGCAATTTTCATCATGCTACAGGCAACCGTTTTTAAAGCGCCGTGGGCCTCCACTATCGCATCATGTGCAGCCAAAGCTTCAAATTTGTTTTCGGCAGTTACAAAAGGCAGGCCGGTTAAGCCCGCAATTTTTTTAGCCACGTTCACGTCATATCCCGGAGGGGTGTTAATACCTGTTCCAACCGCAGTTCCGCCCAATGCCAGTTCAGACAAATGCGCCAGCGAATTATTGATGGCCCTCATGCCATGGTCTAACTGAGATACGTAACCCGATAACTCCTGCCCTACCGTTAGCGGTGTGGCATCCATTAAATGCGTGCGGCCTATTTTTACTACCTGCATAAACTCTTTGCTTTTTGCAGCCAGGGTATCGCGCAGTACTTTTATACCGGGTAAAGTAGTTTCAACCAGTATTTTGTAAGCGGCAATGTGCATAGCGGTAGGGAAAGTATCGTTACTGCTTTGCGATTTATTTACGTCGTCGTTAGGCTGAACATATTTCTTTTCGTCCAACAGGCTGCCGCCGTTAATTACGTGCGCGCGATAAGCAATTACCTCGTTTACGTTCATGTTGCTTTGGGTGCCCGAACCGGTTTGCCATACCACCAGCGGAAACTGGTCATCCAGTTTGCCCTCTAATATTTCGTCGCAAACCTGGCAAATGAGGTCGCATTTATCTTTGGCTAAAACACCGGCATCGAAATTGGTAAGCGCTGCGCCTTTTTTAAGGTACGCAAATGCCTTTATAATTTCCTTCGGCATTTTATTAATGTCCTGTGCAATTCTAAAGTTTTCGACCGAACGCTCGGTTTGTGCGCCCCAGTAAACATGGGCCGGAACTTCAACCACGCCCATCGTATCTTTTTCTTTTCTGAATTCCATATAATTAGTTTCTAGTTTCGGTTTCCAAGTTTCTGGTTCAAATACACGCTTTACACCTTGGTTCGTTTTTCTATTTGCCTTTAAAGTTTGCTTTTCTTTTTTCTAAAAATGCGCCGGCGCCTTCAACAAAATCTTCGGTGGCTACGCATTTAGCAAACAATTCCACTTCTGTTGCAAAACCATCAACGCCATCCTTAAAATGGGCATCAACACAGGCAATTACCTGTGCTATTGCAAAGGGCGCCTGCACCGTAATTTTACCCATTACTGACTTTGCCTTTTCCAACAATTCCTCCCCCGGTACTACGGCATTTGCCAAACCCAGTCTTTCGGCGGTAGCGGCATCAATAATATCGGCAGTCATCAATAATTCCAGCGCTTTTCCTTTTCCTATCAGTTGCACCAAACGTTGTGTGCCACCATATCCGGGTATAATACCCAACTTAACTTCGGGCTGGCCAAATTTGGCATTATCGCTGGCCACGCGCAGGTGACAAGCCATGGCCAGCTCGCAGCCGCCGCCCAAGGCAAAACCATTTACCGCCGCAATAACAGGTTTAGGGCTTTTTTCAATTTTAGCAAAAACGTCATGGCCTCTTTGCGCCAGGGTTCTTCCTGCTGCAGCATCCAGCCCTTTAAATTCGCTGATATCAGCCCCTGCTACAAAGGCTTTATTACCCTTGCCGGTAATAATAGCTCCCTTAACATCCGGGTTGTTATAAAGCTCTTCTAATACTTCGTCTAACTCGGTAATTACTGTTTTATTAAGGGCATTCAGTTTGTCTTCACGGTTGATGGTAATAAACAAAATACCATCTGTTATTTCGGTAAGCAGGGTGCTATATGGCTTCATAGTTTTGTTATTGCGGTTGCAAATGTAACCATGCCATTGAAATGGCGAAATGAATTTTAACAGGTATCGGAATGATGTTTAAAAGGGGCCCTTTTCACCCCTGGCTGCCGGCATCTCCTCTTTCGAAAGCTAAGCTTGCCCAAAGCAAAACGCCAGCGGCAATCTATTTTCGCACAACCGATGTAATATTTTTGTATTATTGATTTTAATAGCAACTGCATTTTGCGTTGCTGAAACCTTATACACATGAAGAGATTTTTTGCGGCCATTTTTTTGCTTTTTGCAATGATTAGTACAGAGGCCCAGGCCTGGATAGGTTTAGAGGGTGGCACCAATGGCCCGGTATATTGCATGGATACGTTTGAGGGCCAGTTGATTGTTGGGGGTAACTTTACACAGGCCGGTTTTGGCGGCGGCGATACTGCTGTTATGGTGAACAACATTGCTGCGTGGAACGGCTCAAGGTGGTCTGCCCTGGGCAGCGGTATTACGGGCACCGGTGGGCAAACAGTTAATATTAACGCGATGGCGGTTTTTAACGGCGAGTTGTATGTAGCCGGTTACAACGTAGATACTGCTGGTGGCGTGAGAGTTTATAATGTAGCCAAATGGAACGGCAGCAACTGGTTAGCGGTAGGTACAGGCTTTAACCCCTACTCCACAACCAATGCCCTGTGTGTTTACAATAACGCACTATACGCAGGCGGCCTTGACTTTGTATTTACCGGTAATGAAAATCATGCAACCGGTATTGCCAAATGGAACGATAGCGCCTGGGTAGGCATCGGCAGCGATTTAGCCGGCGGCGCAGTATACTCCATGCAGGTGTACAACAACCTGCTATATATAGGTTGGGCATCTGGTTACCCCAGCGTTGCAATTTCGACCTGGAACGACACCGCCTTTTTACCGGTAGGTAGCGGTATCGGCCTTTCAAACGAATATGTTGCTACCATGGCTGTTTATCATGGCAACCTGTACGTAAGCGGTAATTTTGGCGATTACAATGCTGATTATTACGCTGTGTGGAACGGCACCACCTGGGACTCGCTGCCGGGTAATGGCACCGGTACTATAGCAGGTTCAACTTCGATGGTGGTTTACGATGATGCTTTGGTATCAGGCAATGCCGTTTCAACCGGACCATTTGATCTCCGCCGGTTTAACGGCACCAGCTGGAATACCTTTGGCGGAGGTTATGGCTCGGGGCTAAACGGTACTTATAGTGCTTTATTTGTTTATAACGGAAACTTATACGCATCGGGCAACTTTAACAGTATAGAGGCCAATACCAACAACATTGCCGAATGGACCGGCCCTACCACCGGTATAAATAACATAGCAAAGGCAGGCAACGACCACATTTACCCCAACCCGGCAAGTGACCTTTTGTATATAGATAGCCACGAACCCTTCAGCCCGGTTATTATAACTAACATACTGGGCCAGCAGGTAATTAAGCAAACGGTTACCGGTACACATACCGTTGTTGATATCAGCAGTCTTGCTGCGGGTATGTATTTTGCCAACAACAGCAAATTCATTAAACAGTAGTTTGATGTATGCTTCTATGTTTCTGAACAGATAAGACTCCCTCTATACCGATTGCTTTGCAAAGCCTAGCTTTTGATAGGGTATGCTAACAGCTAAAGCGATTTGTCATTTTTAACCCCATTTTAAAACCAATATTTTAATAATCAATTTATTTGATTAAATTAGCCGCATATTTCGATTTATGGTTTTGGCCACCCGAAATGACTGCTCTTTGACATATTGGTTTATTAGTTTCAAGTTCAGCCGGCGGGAAGGGGAATGATTAAACAGCGAAATAATTATGTGGGTGATAAGGATGCGCCATTTCGAAAAACCTCGTCATTCCTTATCAAACCTTATCACTTCTTATCAAAGCTTATCAGTAGAAATACGTTTTTAGCACGCGGGTTTCTACTTACAGGTGTATATTTTTTGTAATAAATTAGTTTGTTAAAAATGAAACAGTTACATATTTAAAAAAGAGGGGGGGTATACCTTTTTTCCGAAATGGCGTTATAAAAGGCTGATTTGCAAGGGGTATTTTTGAAAAAGGTATACCCCCCCTGTAACATGGATAAGCTTACCTCAAAAACTTTCACTAACAATAACACCTGTTTAAAGAATAAAATAACAGGTTTGCCCGTTACTTTGCGTCTATGCACAAAATGCTTTCTTTTTTGATTTTTGCAATGTGGTCAGCAAACGCTTTTGCAGGCGATGGCTGCAAACCGGTTTCATGTACTACCAGTTTTACCGATGTTATGGGGCATAAACGTTCGTTTACCCGTTTCTGGCTTTATGACGAACAGGGCCGGCTGGTTTTAGATTCGGTAAACGCGCCCGACACCCTTTGGGCCGCACCCATTTACACCGAGCATTACAGTTACGCGGGTGACACTATTACAGGACGTGGGCGCTATACTGGTACTATGGCGCTTAAAACCACGGCTGATAATTTACCACTTATCTGCATTTTACCTGACAGTGCCAAATACAGGGCTTTATATAACAGCGATGGTAAACTTGAAAAAGTAATTATTGCCCGGGGTGGGGTAAACGAGCGGGGCAAACACGAGGTTGAGTATTCTGCTATTGACAGCATTATTTATTTTCAGGGCAATATAATTTCGTACCAGTACTCAGGGCTTTTAAATTACAAGGCCCATTGCATGTACCTGGAGGACTCGCTTTACAAACAGGATTACAATGCCACCGACAGGCTGTTAGCCCTGATAGGCCGGCCCGATGAGGTGCCGGGATTTTTTAATGCGCAGGTGTTCAGCAAAGAGCTGCTTCATTCGGAAGAATGCGGGTATACTAAAACTTACAGCTACCAGCTCGATAAACACGGCAAAGTTGTGGGCATTGATAAAACGTACGACAGCGGTGTACCGGGTACAAAAACAACTACCACCCATTATGCGTTTAAGTATTCGTGTAAGTGACTTTAGTTAGCAATTAGGCGTAGTTTTTACGCTTCATGCACCCAAATTCTGCTATCCATAAAATTCCATTACTTTCGCCCCGCTATGCTTTTAACTGTATATAAATCGAAACTGCACCGCGCCACGGTAACCCAGGCTGACCTTAACTATATAGGCAGTATTACCATTGATGAAAATTTGATGGATGCCGCCAGGCTGGTTGAGCACGAACGGGTGCAAATAGTAAACGTAAATAACGGCGAACGCCTTGAAACCTATGTTATAAAGGGCGAAAGAGGTTCGGGCACCATTTGCCTGAATGGCCCTGCCGCCCGTAAGGTTGCTGTGGGAGATATCGTTATTGTAATTTCATACTGCATGTTAACACCGGAAGAATATAAGAACCACGTGCCGGTAACCGTGCATGTTAATTCAGCTAACCAATTAAGTCATTAAGCTTTGAAAAAGTACTTAGGCAATTTCTTAAAGCTGGCCGTTTCACTGGGTGTTGGTATCGGTATTGTTTATTGGTTTATAAGCCAAATGAGCGATGGCGACAAAGCAAAGGTTATTGAAGACGTTAAGCGCGCCAACTATTTTTGGGTGAGCATGCCTCTTATTCTGGGTTTTCTCAGCAACTTTTTTCGTACGCAGCGGTGGCGCTTACTGTTGCGGCCACTGGGTTATAACCCGGGACTTTTCAATACGTTTTTCAGCGTTATGATTATGTATTTTCTGAACCTGTTTTTTCCGCGCCTTGGCGAGGTTAGCCGTTGCGGAATACTATCGCGTTACGAAAATGTGCCCATGGATAAAGCCATTGGCACCATGGTTTTGGAAAGAATAGTAGATGTGCTGTGCCTTGGCATTATTGTTTTAATACTGATAACAACCCAGGCCCAAAAGTTTTGGTTATTAAAAGAACAAATTGCAGCTAATTCGGCCGAGGCTGTTGCGAAGTACCAGATAAGCCCAACATTTAAGTATGGCGTATTTGCGGGGGTGATACTGGCGATAGGTATTTTTATTGCTTTCAGGATAAGAAAGGTAGGTTTAACTGCGCTGATAGAAGATACCAAAGAGAAGGCGATGGGGATGATAAGAGGGGTTATTTCCATTAAAGATATAGGCAGCCCGTGGGAGTTTGTTTTTCATACCGTGGCCATTTGGGTATGCTACTTTTTGATGGGCTACTTAGGGTTTTTTATGTTTCCCGAAACCGCCAATGTGCCAGCGGTTGCGGCGCTGATGTGTTTGGCTTTTGGAGCCATTGCATTTTCATTAACCCCAGGTGGCCTGGGACTTTTTCCTATTTTTATGAAACTGGTTTTAGTGGTTTATGGAATTCCGGAAAATAGTAGTGCGGCCATATCGTACGGATTGGTGCAATGGTCGGCGCAAACAGCCTCGGTTTTGATAGGCGGAGTAGTTTCTCTTCTTTTACTTGCAATATTTAATCGCGAACCTTCGTTAAGTGAAGTAAGCCCTAAAACCTGACCACTTGATTTTCAGCGAAAAAATCGAGTCCAAATTCTTCTCCCTGCCTGACCTTCTCAAACGGATTGAATTCTGGAGAAAGTTGGGTGATAAAATTGTGTTTACAAACGGCTGCTTTGATATACTTCACCAGGGGCATATTCATTTACTGACAGCCTGCTGCGAAGAAGGTGGTCGATTAATTGTGGGGCTCAATTCAGATACCTCCGTAAAGCGACTAAAGGGCCCCAACCGTCCGGTTAACCATCAAAATTCGCGGGCTACATTACTGGCCTCCACCCAGTTTACGGATGCCGTGGTAATTTTTGAAGAAGACACCCCGGAAAAGCTTATCCACGCTATACAACCCGATGTGCTTATTAAAGGTGGCGACTGGAAAAAAGAAGATATTATAGGGAGCGCTTTTGTAGAGAGTTATGGCGGTGTTGTAAAAACCATCCCTTACCTCAACGGCTTCAGTACTACAGGCATTATTGAGCGGTCGAAAAAGTAGAAAACCGCTTGCCCCTCCGTTCATTTCTAGTATCTTCGCCACCGTTAATTATCTATCATTCAAACCGCTAAAATGAATTTTACACTTTCCGAAGAACACTTAATGATACGCCAGGCAGCCCGCGATTTTGCACAAAACGAATGCAAACCCGGGGTTATAGATCGCGACACACATATGCAATGGCCGGCCGAGCAGGTTAAACGCATGGCTGAGCTTGGTTTTTTAGGAATGATGGTTTCGCCGAAATACGGCGGAGGTGGCATGGATGCGCTGAGCTATGTTATAGCCATGGAAGAAATTTCGAAAGTAGATTCATCGTGTTCGGTTTTGATGAGCGTAAATAATTCGCTGGTATGCTGGGGACTTGAGGAGTTTGGCACTGAAGAGCAAAAGCAAAAATATTTAACACCGCTGGCGAAGGGAGAAAAAATAGGCGCCTTCTGCCTCAGCGAACCTGAAGCCGGCAGCGATGCCACCAGCCAGCGCACCACGGCGGTGGACATGGGCGATCATTACATTTTGAATGGCACTAAAAACTGGATAACCAACGGAGGATGTGCTTCTACCTATCTTGTAATTGCACAAACTCATCCTGAAAAAGGCCACAAGGGCATTAATGTTTTGATAGTTGAAAAAGGTATGCCGGGATTTGTGGTGGGCAAAAAAGAGGATAAACTGGGTATTCGCGCCAGCGACACACATACGCTTTTATTTAATGATGTAAAAGTGCCTAAAGAAAACAGGATTGGCGAAGATGGTTTTGGGTTTAAGTTTGCCATGAAAACCTTGAGCGGGGGTAGAATTGGTATTGCAGCGCAGGCATTGGGCATTGCTGCCGGTGCATATGAACTGGCTGTTGATTATTCGCAGGTGCGCAAAGCCTTCGGTAAAGAAATTATTAACCACCAGGCGGTGGCGTTTAAGCTGGCTGATATGGCCACCGAAATTGAAGCAGCCCGCCTATTGGTTTACAAAGCCGCTAAGCTTAAAGACCAGGGAAAAAACTACGATGTCGCTTCTGCTATGGCCAAAGTTTTCGCCAGCGAAGTAGCTATGAAAACTACGGTTGAAGCAGTGCAGGTTCACGGGGGCTACGGATTTGTAAAAGAATATCACGTAGAGCGGTTGATGCGCGATGCCAAGATTACCCAGATATACGAAGGCACGAGCGAGGTGCAGCGAATTGTGATTTCGAGGGCGGTGCTGGCTTAGAAAGTATCTTTCTTATCCAACAAAGGTTTTCGCCTGAATGAATCCATGCCGAAATAAAAAAGAGCCAGTGCAATGATTGCAACAATTGCTTCCACCGGTTGCATAATATGGTAAACGGCGTCCCTGCCTGGAAATTTGCGCCAGAAAAACTGCTGCTCTTTAATGATGTTCAGAACCAGCCAAGTATTACTACATTTATCAGCCGTGTAGAGTGCGATAAAACAGGTTTTGATGGCGATAAAAACGGAAAAAGTCAAACCCACGATTAAAATAAACTCGGGCCGTTTCCATAGCGGTTTTAAAGTTGTGACACCGGCAACGCCGCACAGATATAAAGTTACCATGGCCAGGCCACAACCGTTAATATCCAGAATCACGTCGTTAAATTCGAAATATTCCACATAGCCCGGATAAAGGTTAATGTATTGATTCCACTCATCCACCAACATAAACGGAATAGCAAAACAAACGGCGGCCCCAAAGCGCCGCGTTAACGGAAAAAGTAAAAACGCAAGAATAGAATATTGAAAAATGTGAATGATTTCAATGTTCATCTCAAACATAATTTTGAAATGAATGATGATAAATGATAGCGCGAAAACGAGATATATTATTTTATGAATCCGGTTATCCGCCCGCTTTTTTAGCTGGTCAAAAACAAGCAAGAGGTAAAGAGCAAGGAGCACAATACAAACACCAATAACGACTTTGTTGTAAACCGGCAGGGAAAGATGGTGCTCTACAAAAACCGAAAGCTTTGCACAGGGCACGTGCATCAAAAAAATAAAAATGAAGTAGGCAAATACCAGGAAAACATTTATGGCCGGCTTTAGCGCTAGCCTGTTAACGATGCGGATTAAGAAGTTCGGTTTTTCCATTGCAGCTACATGCTTTGAGCTTTGAGCCATGAACTCCCAACGAAGGTATTAGCCGTTAAATATCCAGACCAAACTCGCGGGCAGTGGCTTTTGCTATTTCGTACCCTGCATCAGCATGACGGATAACGCCCATGGCAGGGTCGTTGTGCAATACACGCTTTAATCTGCGCTTGGCATCATCGGTTCCATCAGCTACAATTACCATACCTGCATGTAGAGAATAACCCATACCTACTCCGCCACCATGATGAAACGAAACCCAGCTTGCACCACCGGCGGTGTTAATCAAAGCGTTTAAAATAGGCCAGTCGCCAATGGCATCACTGCCATCCATCATAGCTTCAGTTTCGCGGTTGGGCGAAGCAACTGAACCGGTATCCAAATGGTCGCGACCTATAACTATCGGGGCTTTTACCTTCCCGGTTTTTACCAGCTCATTAAATGCCACGCCTGCAATTTCCCGGTCACCCATGCCCAACCAGCAAATACGTGCCGGCAATCCCTGGAATGCAATTTTCTCCTTTGCAAGATTCAGCCAACGGTTCAGGCCAACGTTATCAGGGAACAACTCCTTAAGTTTTTCATCGCACACATAAATATCATTTTCATCGCCACTCAAAGCAACAAATCTGAAAGGGCCTTTGCCCTCGCAAAACAAAGGACGAATATATGCAGGCACAAACCCTGGAAAATCAAAAGCATTAGCTACTCCCCTTTTATCCTTAGCCTGACCGCGAATGTTATTACCATAATCAAAAGTAATGGCCCCGCGCTTTTGTAATTCAAGCATTTGTTGAACATGTTTTGCCATGGTATCTAATGAAAGCTTCATGTACTCATCCGGGTTTGCATCTCTCAAAACCTTCGCATCCTCAACACACATCCCTTCAGGAAAATACCCAATGAGTTCATCATGGGCTGAGGTTTGATCGGTTAAAGTATCGGGAGTAATATTGATATCGAGCAGTTTTTGGAGGAGTTCAACCGCATTACAACAAACCCCAATGGAAACCGCTTTGCCTTCAAGCTTTGCCTCTAACGCCCAATCAATTGCTTCGTCAATGTTGTTAGTATACTTATCAAGATAACCAGTCTCAATCCTCTTCTTAATTCTCCATTCCTCCACTTCGGCCGCCAGGCAAACGCCTTCATTCATGGTAATAGCCAATGGTTGAGCGCCGCCCATACCCCCTAATCCCGCCGTTACATTCAACTTACCTTTTAGGGTGCCACCATAATGTTGTTCAGCCAGCGAAAGGTAAGTTTCATAAGTTCCCTGCACAATGCCCTGGCTACCGATATAAATCCATGAGCCGGCAGTCATTTGCCCGTACATAATCAGCCCTTTTTTCTCCAACTCCCGAAAATGTTCCCAGGTGGCCCATTTGCCTACCAGGTTTGAGTTGGCCAGTAACACCCGGGGTGCATCTTTATGCGAACGTAATACTCCTACCGGTTTTCCGCTTTGTATCATCAGGGTTTCATCTTCTTCCAAATCTTTCAGGCACTCTACTATCTTATCAAAAGCTTCCCAGTTTCGGGCTGCTTTACCAAGACCCCCGTAAACAATTAAGTCTTCAGGCCGTTCAGCCACTGCGGGATCAAGGTTGTTCATCAACATACGTAATGCCGCTTCTTGTACCCATCCTTTACAACTTAATTCCGAGCCACGTGAGGCATGTAATATTCTCTTACTTTCGGTAACCATATCTTTTGTTTTATTTTTATTATTTCTCCATCACTTTGGTCTGGTGAAAAATTGATTCATTATGCACCTGCTGAAATAACTTCAGAATAAACTCTTCCGTTAATCCTCCGTTCTTTCCCTTCTCCAGCGCGCGTTGAACAATTTGCCTCCAGCGTTCGGCCTGATGCACGGCCAGGTGCGCATTCTTTTTAAACTCTCCTATCTCTTCCGAGAGCCCCATACGTTCACAAAGTAATTCAATGATGTAGGCGTCAATGCGGTCAACCCGGGCCCTCAGTTCATGGAGCGGTTGAAACTCATCTTGTCCAACCTCAGGTTGCCTTACTATCAGCGAATTTAAAATTTCCGCCAGCCGCCCGGGAGTAACCTGTTGTTTGGCATCGCTCCAGGCCTTATCAGGTTGAATATGTGACTCAATCATCAAACCATCAAAACCCATGTCCATACCTTGCTGGGCCAGCACGTAAATCAAATCGCGTGTACCTCCCATGTGCGAAGGATCGACAATAATTGGAATTTGCGGATACCTGCGTCGTAGCTCTATCGGAATCTCCCACATCGGGGGATTCCGGTAAATGCTTTTTTGATATGAAGAAAATCCGCGGTGAATAACCGCTAGTTTATCTATGCCCACCGCATTCAATCGTTCAACCGCTCCCACCCACAATTCAAGGTCGGGATTAACCGGATTTTTAATCAGCACCGGGATATCTATTCCTTTCAAAGCATCTGCAATGGCCTGAACATTAAAAGGAGAAACTGTTGTTCGGGCACCAATCCAAAGCACGTCTATCCCTGCCTTTAAAGCCGCTTCTACATGCTCAGGGTTTGCTACTTCCACACAAACCGGCAATCCAACCGCAATACCTGCATTTTTCAACCATGGCAATCCAATTTCCCCTACGCCTTCAAATGAATTGGGACGGGTGCGTGGCTTCCATATTCCCGCCCGTATCATATGCACCTTGTCGCCACAGTGTTTTACAATTTGGGTAACTGTTTCAAGCACCTGTTCCTCTCCCTCGGCGCTGCATGGCCCTGCAATAACCAGGGGTTTGTTTTCAGCACGGGTCCAACCAGATAAGGGAACTATGTTAAATTTATCGTTCACAACAGCGAAAATAACTTTTACAGCAAATACGTTTGTTTATTTTTGGCACACACCTTACAAATATGAAGCACACTTTTCTGCTACTGCTAATAACAGTAATAGCCATCAATAGTTTTTCACAAAAACCTGAGGTTTCCTATCCCATAGTGAGCTATCATACAACCGACCGCGTTTTTAAGAATCTGCTGTTATCAAATGAAGCCATTGAAAACAACGACACCCTTAATGAGGAAATTCTTGACTTGGTTAGTCCCATGGTTCTCGATTCAGTTCTGGGACGCAAAAAGGAACACCACCAGTTATTTTTGGTTGGCTGGTTAATACATGCCTTCGGCGATTATAACTGGAGGGCCGTTTCGATGACCAAGCAGAAGTTTGTAGGTACCGTTCGACGCGATGCCCGAAGCGGGGAGGAAGAATACACCGAATATGACATCAATTTCGACCTCAACTTTCACCTTAAACCATACCTGGACCATGTTTTCCAATCTTACGATGTACAAAGGTCATACCACCGTCAGGATTTCAGGCCCAGCCATAAAACAAATTATAATACCACGCCCTTTGTTCGCGATACAAACGATATCGACATTCAAAAGTACAGGCTACACTGCGAAATGACACCGCCGCGCAATTTCAGAGTTCAGCTACATTATCTTTTCTTCCCCACACAACCGGGCTTGTCATTGCGTGAGCATCCGAATTTTGGTACTGACCACCCGTCCATGGGTTTTTATGGGGCCAGTTGCCTGGACTGTAATCACAACTGCCATCCCGAAATACATCCTTACGAATGGACATGGTGGCTTAACCTGCATGGTACTGATCCACAGGCCAAAACATGGATACTTGGTATGTTTTGTGAAGGAAGCAATCGCTTCAAACATTGGTCGCACGAGCCAAAGGTTGGCCAGATTTCAATTCCGTTCGCTTTCGTGATGAAAGATAATGCGTCTCCATCTGTAAATATTGAGCATCTGGTCTTTAATAAGTTCATTAACCACGAACTAAAGAAACTGAATATTGCCGACAGTACCTTTGACAGCAAACAGGAAAACCTGCCAGTTATTCTAACAGGAAAAGATGGAGTAAAGTTTGGCATTAACATCAACTTTAAAACTATCCTGCTGACCGACGACCTGAAATACTGGATGAGTGACGTAAACTGGGATTCCAAAAATCATATTTTAAGTGGTTATTTCCATTTCGCCACTTCAGTAAAAGAACTATACACCACCAGGATTACTTTTAAGAACTAGTTTACTGCAATGACATAAATCATGCATGGACGGGGTTCAAACTAACTTTATATCACTATTTTCCGATTGCTAAAGTACGGGCCATGGAACAGAAAACAACATATGATTACATCGTCATTGGTTCAGGTTTTGGTGGAAGTGTTTCGGCCATGCGCCTGGCCGAGAAAGGTTATTCTGTTTTGGTAATTGAAAAGGGCAAGCGATGGAACACGGCCGATTTCCCAAAAACGAACTGGAACCTGCCAAAATATTTGTGGATGCCTTTTATCAAGCTATTCGGCATTCAGAAACTCACCTTTTTCAAGGAGGTTTTTGTAATAAGCGGTGTGGGAGTTGGCGGTGGGTCGCTGGTATATGCTAACACCCATATGATGCCTAAAGAGCCCTTTTACAAGCATAAAATCTGGAGCCATCTGAAGGACTGGAAATCCGTACTCGCACCTTATTTCGATACCGCTAAATTTATGTTGGGCACTGCCACTTTCGATAGGGATTATGAGGAAGACAGGATACTTAAAGAAGTCGCAACCGACATGGGCCATGGCGATTCGTTTAAGCCGGTGGATGGCGTAGGCGTTTATCTGGGCCCACCTAATAAACAGACTGACCCCTACTTTAAAGGTTTAGGCCCTTTGCGGTCGGGCTGCACTGAGTGTGCCGGTTGCATGGTAGGTTGCGGAGAAGGAGCCAAAAATACCCTGGATAAAAATTACCTTTGGTTTGCTGAGAATACTTTCGGTGCAAAAATTCTTCCCGAAACAAACGTTATTAAAATTGAATACCTGAATAACGAGTATATCATCCACACTGAGTCATCGACTTCCGTATTTTCTAAAAACAAGCAGGTTTTTAAGTCGAAAGGATTAGTAGTAAGTGGTGGAGTATTAGGTACCATGGACCTGTTGCTCAAGCAAAAATATGTCTATAAAACGCTTTCCGGCTTGTCGGATAAATTAGGCGAAAACATTCTTACCAATTCAGAAATGCTGAGCGGAGTAATGGCGGCTGACAGAAAACTCAATCACGGCATAGCCATTTCCAGGGTATTCTCACCGGATGAAAATACCAATATCGAAATTGTGAAGTTTCCCGACAAAAGCGGAGCCATGACAAGGTTAGGGGTAATGGCGGCGGGTAACGGTTCACCGGCTGTTAGAACCGCAAAAATGCTGGGCAACATGATTATTCACCCCATCCGGTTTTTGAGAATGTTATTTGTTGCCGATCCGGCCAGAACGGGAGTTATTTTCCTGATTATGCAAACGCTGGAAAACTCCATGCGGCTGCATTTAAAAAAAGGAATCTTTGGCACTGGCATGACCATGAGCAACGACAGCAATCAAAGAGTACCAACCTACATTCCTGTGGGGCAGGATGCGTTATACCGGTATGCTAAAAAAGTAAACGGGGTGCCCATGAATGCTTTCAGCGAGGTAATGTTTAACCTCGCTTCAACGGCGCATATTTTAGGTGGTTGTCCGATGGGAAATACCAAAGAAGAAGGAGTAGTAGATGAGTTCTTCAAAGTTCATGGCTATCCAAACATGTTAGTATTGGATGGTTCCATTATGCCTTGCAACCTTGGCGTTAATCCTTCATTAACTATTACTGCGCTCAGCGAATATGCCATGAACAATATACCGGCAAAAAGCGGAGTAACAACGCAAACCTTATCCCAAAAACTAGAGGCTATAGTTGCTTAATGACCGGTGGCATAATCGTTTAAGTACAAGTAAGGGTCGTTTAATTTCCCATCATAAGCAATGGTTGCTTTGTAAAGAATTTTGCTGCCTGGCCTGGTAAGTTCGGGTAAAATACGGCTCATAAAAATGTTCCCAAAATCCTCTGAAGCGTCGCGTGGAAGTTCATTTGGCAAATTGTCGATGGCCATAATATCAATTGAGCCAGGCGAAAACGGCGGTATAATTTGGCCGGTTTGCGCATCATACCCGTAATATGGGTCATGAATGGTAGAAGGTTTCAATGTGGATGGCACTGAAGAATGCGGAGCAATGTCGCAACTTATATCCGAGATAATACCTATCCTGAAATCCTTTTCCTTCATCTGTGCAGCATTAAAGAAAACCGGTATACGGTCGTCCCAGTAAATACCGTTTATCATTACATCGGCAGACTTTGTAAAGGGATAAAAGTTAGATTGGTATGCCTCAGGATGTGCATGGTAATCATCCGCATTAAACTTTTCAAAGCCTTCACGGAAATACATATCTCCGCTGGCAAGCTGAGTATAAACGGCGCTATCAAACTCATTATAGCAAAAATTATAAGCGCTTACTTTTTTTATACCTAATAAATCGAGTAAAAAAGCCGCGCCTTTTGAAACACGTCCGGTGCCAGTGAGAACAATCTTTACCTTAGGTAACTTTACTTTGGCAAATTCGTTCTGAGCCTCAGCAAAATTGTGGCACTCGCTCATTTGCTTAATCCTGAAATCACCACTTTTTAAACCTATCATCCTGATGGCATGGTATCCGCCAACAATACCTGCCCAACGCCCAAAAGCGATGAGTCGTTTGTACTTATCATCGGTCAATGTTTCCCAGTCAATAAGGCGTATCTTTTTTTCAAGAACTGTATGTAATAAATGCTGGTTAGCAGGCTGCTTTTTAATGGTGTGGGAAAAAATAAAGTAAGTTTTTCCAGCCATCAGCAACTGCGGCTTAACTTCCTTTACCCCCAGCAGAACGTCGCAGTCATCCAATTCTTCCTTCAATTCAACACCATGATAACGGTACTCATCGTCTGTATAACAACGATGTTTGGATGACTGAACATAAACTTCAATATCCGGGTTCTCCTCCTTTAAGATAGCACATTGTGAGGGCGTAAGTGGCACCCTGTTATCCTGCGGCTCGCGCGTTTCTTCTAAAATTCCAATTTTCATCACAACAAATGTAAAAAAATACGGTGCGCGGCAGAATAATACAACCGGGCGCATATTTTCCTTATTGTTTAGGTTAGGTCGGCATTGATATAAAAGCTAATAAAGCAAGCTCCTGATCTGCCATAATGCCATGTTCTTAGGCTTTGGCAGGCAATTTGAGTATCTTTGCATAGTTCTTTGAAAATTATCATTGGGGCTGACCGGAATTGACGGGAAGCATTGATGGTAAACCGGCATGTCGTGGGTGTGTAATACCACGTTAATCCATTGCATAAACAATTTTAATCGGCGAGAATACTCTTGCTATGGCTGCTTAATCTTAGAGATTAACCACCATTTGCTCCGCGCTTAAGGCATCATACACAGCGTGCAAGCAATCAAAAACCTGATGCTGGCTGTTCCAGAATAGTTCCCTGTAACAGTAAGGTATAAAAGGACTTAAGGATTGAAGTGGTGGGTTACTTAACCTGCTTCTTTCCCGACAATTAATAAGTAACTACACATGTAGAAAGTTTATCGCCAACTTGTCCGGACGTGGGTTCGAATCCCACCAGCTCCACTTTAAAATATCCATAACCTGCTGTATATCAATATACTTACAGCGGGTTATGGATTTCTTTGGGACACCCTTTGGGACATTTTTTTCTGACCATCTCGCCATATATTATTCTTTTCAGACTTAGGAATTATTAACAGACATGTCTAATCAATATCCGAAATTCTAAGATCTGTTTAAAGACCCAATTCGAGCATTTTTAAATCGGGATTGGCTAAAACTGCATTGTAGGTTTCTTTAAATGCCGTTATCAGTTTCAATGGACTTGTCTTGTTAATGGCTGCTATGCTCATGGTGTTTGTAGTAAGTAATATCTCGTATTCAGCTTCTTTAACTGAGATTGTGCATTGACTTAGGTCTAATGGGTCATATTCTAGTTCAATACTCTCGTTATCTTCCATATCCTCAACAGCATTTATGAATTTCTCAATGTTTATCCTCTTCGATAAAGAAAACTCGAGTCGATCAAAATGTTTAGAGAATATCTGATTGAATTCAGGTTTCAGAACCATTTCCGACGAACTGAAATTGGTCAATTTTTTTATTAGCACATACTCATTAGGACTTTCTTTTGATTGAGTTATCTCCATAGCATAAGTGAAATCAGGGGTATTGATTGCACCTAACCCATATTCGCAATTAGCTTCAACCTCTTTTAATTTATATCTAAGAGATTTCCGAATTTGCTGTGCCAATGACGATATCTCATCTTCTATAATTGATTTTCCGATTCCTTTAATAAATCCATCGGTTGTTGAGTTTATGTAGGTTGGAACGGTATGTCCCTTTTTGAATCCTGGCAATGATTTGACTAGACCACCATCCTCACTGATTATGGAGATTTTAATCAAGGAAATATCATTGGCCACCCTTTTTCTTTCCCTGTCTTCAAAAATTGGATTCAAATCCGCGATAATAAACTTATTGGTCACATTGCCGAAAATTACGGGAACTTGATCCTTTTTATCAGCGGTATTCATTTTTACATATTCCTTAGTATTTCTGTTCAAATAGTCCTGGAGTTTATCGCTATACAAAAGGCCTTGCTCATAAAGTTTGTGAGGATGTTCTACGTTAGCCGTTAACGCTCTAATCAAAAAATGAGTCCAAACACTATTTTTCAGAACAGGATCGGTAATTGATATTTGATTACTCTTGCAAGAGGCAAAACCTACAGTATATTCTTCGTCTTTCGCATCGTATATTAATTTATCTGCAAGAAAACTTCTATCAATGTCCTTTGTATGCTCGCCTGGTTCAAATCCGCTGTGGCAACAATCTATAAACAGAATGTTTCTTTCGCATAATGAACTGTTTAAGATGCCTAATAGAGAGTGTATTGAAATTGAGGTGCTAATCAAATCGTCATTGTAGCAGTCAACGGGCAGAAGGTAGTTGTCCCTACTTTCATAAGCCCCATGCCCAGAAAAATAGAAAATGATTCTATCATTCTCTGTTACTTTTCTGGTAATTGCCTTAATTTCCTGCTCTATTGCAGTTTTTGTAGCGTTACTATCCAACAACGGCTTTATATCATCTCTTTCAACGCCGATTTCAATCAAGGTTTTGATAAAATCTTGAGCATCTTTTACCGCAAATTTTATCACGGGAAAATGTTTCGGATTATTATAATTACCGACTGCGATTACCAGTGCATAAGTTATTCCTAATGACATGATTATATTTTGCTTATGTTGACTCCCCGATCTTAAATATTAAACATCTATTTGATAGTTCAAAGACATCAGCTCTTGTATTTCTTAAAATTCTCGGCTTGTTCAAAAATTTCAACATAAACTTCATCGCGTTCTACTGGCGGATAACCATACTCATCTAAGAGTAATATTAAACCTACTTTCAAAGCCGATTTAATGTCGTCCCGTCTATTCCAATCGGGAAATTTAGCCTGCGTATCAACTAAATCTTTAACGGACTTCGCGAGTTCAATCAATTTATCTTCGGGATATTTAAAGTCATATTTTACACACAGTTCTTTTAATATGTCATAAAATGCCTTTTCTTCAAAATCAATACCCAGTGCATCCCCCGCAGAAAATTCCTTATGAACCTCCCAAATTAAATTGGTGAGTTGTTCCGCCATTTCCTCATATACTTCACTACGCAACACATCGTTTTCGTCCCTTTGGTTGTAGCGCTCCACAAGCGCTTGCATTTTCTTCGAAAAGTCGATTCCTTTAACTCTATTCACTTTTCTCATTTCGCCAATCACCTTTGCCAAAAGCTGCTGTAGCAATTTGATCTTTGTATTTGGCAATTTGATTTTATCAATCTTAGCCAGGTAATCTTCATCAAATAAGTCCTGTTCACTTTCTTCTTCATCCCCGAGCTTAAAGATTTCTTCCACCCCATCACTTTGCAATGCTTCTTTGATCATTTCCCTCACTCTAGCATTCATCTGTGCCGTGTCGGGAGCCGTGCCCTTTGTGAGTTTGAAAACGATAGAACGAACAGCTAAATAAAAATGGGTGTAATCCCTTTCAATTTGTGTCAAGCGTTCGCTACCAGTGCAAATATCATAGGCAGCTTTCAACCGCTTTACTAAACCCATAAATCGGGCTTCAAAATCCTTTGTTTGTTGTACAAATTCAGCAGCCAGATTCAGGGTATTTAATTGCTGTAATGTGGTTCCCTTAAAATATTTTGTGCTGTCGAATTTATGAAACAGTTTAGCTAATAGATCTAAATGATTTCTAACTATAACCAGCGATTCGGCAATATCTTCAAAGTTATCTTCATCACCTTTACTATATTTTTTCAAAGCAAGATTCATCTGCTTTTTGATTCCTATATAGTCCACAACCAAACCTTTATTCTTGTCCTGATACTTCCGATTTACTCTGGATATGGTTTGAATCAAATTATGTTGCTGGATAGGTTTATCAATGTAAATGCTATCCAGGAAAGGAACATCAAAACCAGTAAGCCACATATCAACAACAATGGCGATTTTGAAATTTGATTTTTCATTCTTGAATTGCCTATCTAATTCCTTTCGATACTCTCTGGTGCCCAATAAATCGTAAAGTTCCTTTGAATCGTCTTGGCCTCTGGTCATTATCATTTTTATCCTTTCAATCGGCTTCAACTCACGTTTATCCTTATCTGTAAGTTCTATACCTTCTACAGCGGCCCTTATTTCGTTCCATTCTGGTTTTATTGCAATAATGTTTTTAAAAAGGTCGTATGCAATTTCTCGGGTGCTGCAAACAAACATTGCCTTACCTTTTACAGTAGAGCCTTCTGAAACTCTATTTTCGTAGTGTTTAACAAAATCCTCCGCTACTTCTTTTAACCGATCAGGATCACCTAATATGGCATACATACTGGCTGTTTCCTTCTTACTTTGTTCTATTTGATAGTCGTTGGAGCCTGCCTCTGCTACCTCTTCGTAGTATCTTTCAATTTTTTCCAGCTCACCATTTTTCAAAGCTACTTTTGCGGCCCTGCCTTCATACACTATTCTTACAGTGATTTCATCCTTTACTGACTCAGTCATTGTATAAGCATCAACAACTTTACCAAACACATCCATTGTTGCGTCAATAGGTGTTCCCGTAAATCCAACATATGTTGCGTTGGGCAAAGAATCATGTAAGTATTTAGCGAAGCCAAAAGTTTTTGATACACCTTTTTCGGTTACTTTTATTTTTTGATCAAGGTTAACCTGACTGCGATGGGCTTCATCTGAGATACAAATTACGTTGTTACGATTAGTGAGCAACTCAGTGTCTTCGGTAAACTTGTGGATGGTAGTAAGGAATACACCACCACTTTCCCTTCCTTGAAGTAGTTCTCTTAGTTGCGCCCTACTTTCAACACTTACTATTGTATTATCACCCACGAAATTTTTAGCATTGGTAAATTGGCCTGAAAGCTGGTCGTCTAAGTCAGTTCGGTCGGTTATTAAAACAATGGTGGGGCTTTCGAAGTGTTCGCTTCTCATTAATAGCCTTGTAAGGTAAAGCATTGTAAAACTCTTTCCACAACCAGTAGCGCCAAAATAGGTTCCACCTTTACCATCGCCGTTTGGTTTTTGTGCCTTTTTGATGTTATCAAATAGGGTTCGAGCGGCATAGTATTGTGGATATCGACAAACTATTTTTTCATTCTTCTTGGATGTATCAGGTATGTAAATAAAGTTCCGAATAATGTCGCGCAGGCGATTGTGGTGAAACATACCTTGTATCAGCGTAAACATACTGTCTATACCGTCCACATCTTTTGCTAATCCAGCAACCCTTCGCCAACCATAAAAATATTCGTAAGGGGCAAAAAATGAACCTGCCTTATTATTTACCCCGTCACTGATAACGCAAAAGGCATTATATTTAAATAGTTCGGGAATATCTCTTCGATAACGGACGGTTAACTGCTTGAAAGCATCGTATATAGTAGCTTCCTCCCGAATAGCGCTCTTAAACTCAAAAACTACAACGGGTAAGCCATTGATGTAAAGAATACCATCTGGAATTCTTTTTTCGCTACCAATAATCTCTAATTGATTGACGAATTTGTAAATGTTATTGTCCTTTCCGTAATCTTCCCCATCCTCTGCCACCATACTTATAGTGTGGTCAACATTTGGTTTTTTGTGTTTCTGTAATCCTTTGTAGTCGATTAACTGAATATAAATGTCTTTATTATTTCTATTCTCTCTCTTCAAAATAAAACCGTCCGAGAGCATTTTCATAAATGTTTTATTGCTCTCATAAAGGTCATAAGCTGGTAAAGATTTGAGTTGAAGAATAATTGATTTTGCCTCTGTTATTGTTAGTCCTTCGTTTTTGTATTGTGTAAGCAAAAAGGTTAGCAAATCTTCTTCTATCAATACTTCATCTGCCGACCGCTTAATAGTAACGCCTAAGTGGTGAGGAAAATTTTCGTTTCCTAACAACTCGGTAAAGGCCTTTTCTAATTGTGCTTCGGTGAATTTCATTTTCCTATTTATTATATGGAAGCTTTAATAATGTCTTTTATCAGGGAAACACCTCTTACAACTCTATCTTCTAAATCTAAGTTCTCGGCATCTTGGATAACTAATAAAAGGCCTTCGGGTGAAATCATTTTATCATTCATCAGTTTACTGAAAACTTCGTTTTGAAGCGCTGCATCATTTTTATTCTCAACAACAAACCCCTTAGGATGACTTTTTATTTGGAATAAGTTATTGCCAAAAGTCATTTGCATTTCACCTCCATTATCAAGTTCTATATACGGTTCATTAATTTGTTCTTTTATCTCGATTAAAAACGGATCCCAATGGTAGCCATTGAATTGCTTTTCTTTCATTTTAAACAAAGGATAGGGATTATCACTATTCCAATAATAGTAGCCTTTATTGCAATGATCTCTAAAGTTGGGATATTTTAAGAAATAATATTTCCAGTCCTTTGATGAATTCTCATAATGATTTAATGTTTCATGTATTTTGCGTTCGACGGAAACAGATTTGTTAGCACTGAAAAAATCTAAACAATCCAACAAAATAACCTTTGTTTTACTTTGCAATTGAGCTTTATTGTATGCAGGTGTAGTTAAAAACGTTCGCCAAACACCTCTGGCTCTTGCTAATAAATTGGTTTGGTCACCATCATCTTGTGAATAATCTCCAAAGCAAAGCAATAAATTACTTCGATTAATGAAGTCGGCTTGAATACTATCCTCGTCAAACAAATCGAGAAAAACATCTTTTCGGGAAACAAACTTATCATCCAAGTCAAATAGAGATATGCAACCTCTTAAAATATCGCTGTCCTCTAATTTATAAATGTGTTCAGCAACACTAATACTTAGGTTAATGAAATGATATTTTTCTTCCTCCTCTTTTATCTGGTCACTTTTAAAGTGATCTAATTGCTTAAAATCAAATGATTGCACAAATGCCTCTATTTCACTAAAACTGAGTCCTATTGTCTTGTCTCTTAATTCGTACTCAGAATTGGCTACAAGGTTTCTTACAATTCTTGCAACCCTATGGAAATCAGAAGTTTTCTTTAATAGATGGACAATACAAGCGTGCAGCAAAAGTTGTTCGGGGTATGAAAAGCCGTTACCTGACTTGCTGTAATAAAATAAACATTTCTCCAATAAATTAGTCTGGCTATTCTGGAAAAATATCCTTGATAATCCAACTGCAAATTCGTCTTTGGAAGTGTAAAATAAACCTGTCCAAAAAGCAGGATTTGTTTGATGTAATTCCACAATGCAATCCAATACATCAAAAAGGAATAATAAATTTTCATCCTTTTTGTAAATCCTCTCAGTGTCTTCTATGGAATTATTGATTTCTGTAAATGGTAATCCTTGTTTATACGCGAGTACATCAGATATATAATTGATCAAACGTAAAAAACAATCATCCACTAATAAAGCAACATCAATATTGGGTTTCCCCTTTACTTTTTCAAGTACAATTTCCCATATACACTCTGCCCATTTTTGGTCTATGCTATCTTCGAACCTCTTTTTTAAATCATCATTTTTTATAACATCCAAAAACCCAGCTTTAAAATATTCAAATTCAGTTAATGGTTTTCCTCTGGAGTTCATTTTAATATACAGATCATCGGGCAACCCAACTTTTTCCATATCAAGTTTGTAGAAATAAAATGGGTTCTGCGGATGGTTAAAAATTGCCCAAATCTTGTCAGATTTTAACTCAAGATATCTGCGCTCAATATCGTTAAGCATTACAAGCATTGCCCTGATGCTGGGATCAAAGTCCCATGCTTCAAAATACCAGGATTGATTTTTAATCTCATTTGTGATGTCTTGTCTATCAAAAGCAGGAGCAAATTGAATTAATCGCTCACAGAAAACAGTAGTACTATGTCGAGTTTCGTATCTAAAATTGCCAAGTAATTGTTTTTCTCCGTTGGGGATACTTTCTCTCACTGAAATATACCAAAGCAAAAGCCAAAGCGTAGTTAACCGCTGCTGTCCATCAATTGGAGCAAAGGTGGTTTTATCTGCCGAAGCCGTGCTAAATCCATAGATAAAATCTAATTCCAAACCCTTAACAGAAGAACTCTCAATTCTTTCTTGAAGAACTTCAAAAATGGCTTGCAAAAAATCTTTTCTGATTTTGGCTGTTTTTATATCGGTTCTGCCCTGAGCATAGTCTCTTTGAATAATAGGTATTACGATATTGTTCCTTGATAATATGTCTGTAAAACTAGCTTTCATCTTCTTCGGTATTATTTTTCGCGATAGACAAATAAGGTTTTAGAGTTTCTCTGATGTCCTCTTTGTAATTGTTCCTCTCATCTTTTGTCCAAATGCTATATTGGCCATTGCCCTCCTTTGCATAATATTTCAGAAAAATTCGTTTGGTAGCTACTGGTAAAAAAGCGCCGTTTTTATCCATTTCCAGTATTTTTCTTCTTTTGGCTTCAAACACGGAATTACCCAAGATTATGTTTTCGGATAAACCCAGCAATGCCATATTCTCAATTTTATGCAAGTAGGTATTACTATCCTCTTCTTCGTCTTTTGGCAGAAGGGCTATAATTTTATTGCCCAATACTTTGAATTGACTGAATGTGAGAGTCGGTATTGCCTGTTCAATTTCAGTGTCAAGGGCGTCCACCTTTTCTTTAATAGTGGCATTATCTTTTAAAATTATCAAATGCTCTTTTAGCCAGGCTTTCCAAAGTTCTTTATCATTAGGATTGATGTCCTCAATATTCTGAGCATGGACGTGTTCCAGGCTTTTGGTAATTCCTTTGTATATCTGAAAAGGGAAGTATTCGTGGCTATGCTCGTTCTGCCTTATTTTTTCTAAATTATGGAGCAACAGAACATGAGCAATTCTTTCTTTGTGCCCAGCTTTATCAAATCGTAGGTCTTCCCAATCAGTGGGTAATTTGGACGCTATTAGTTTATCAATTTCTTCTTCAAATTTGCTTTTTAGGTTTCCCTTCTTTAAATCAACTAATTCCTTAATAGAAGTACCTGTTTCAATTAGGTAGCCAATTTTGTGATAATAGTTATGGTCTTTATACCAATATACAAGGGCTCTGTAAATTTCTTCTACCTCAATCCATTTCCTCCATAGGCTTTCGCTGGACTCCTCTATATTAAAAAAGTGGATGAAACTGTACAGTGGGTCGAGCTCCTTTTCCTTTTTACCTGTAATGGTGTCAAATAAGATTTCAATTTTACTGCTATACGCATCGGCATTTTTATTGGTTATAAACGCCCAAAATGGAGGGTCATTTAACTGAACCTCTATTTCATCCCAAATTTGTATCAGCTCTGTCTTCTTTTTAATCTGCTCATCAGGTAGCAGCTTACTCAAACTTTCTTTGTTTACAAATTTTGCTTTTATTAGTTCGGCACTGGATAGAGGAATTTTACCTCGATTTAAGCGTTTGAAGAGATCTTCGCTTTTTTGATGACTGCTATTATCCTTGTCTTCCTTTATTTCGTACCAAATCACTTGTACACTCCATTCTGGCTGCACTTTTTTCCCTTCTTCATTAAATATAACACTTGGTATTAAGATGCTGAGCATTTTATCTTTCACTTGTCTTGGAATTCCTTTCTTGCCATCCTCAAACCAATTCTTAATGGTTTTATAAGCCTCGCTCATATAATATAAGTCAGGCATGGAGGCATTATAATTGTTGGTGCTCAAAAAGTCTTTCGATTCCAGGCGGGTTTTATAATAGATAGCATACAACTCCTCTTTATACCCTTCTTTCCTTAAACCACCATTTAGATGCTCTAACTGTAAGTAAGTGATAATCCTGTGTAGCGAGGTTAAACGTTGTTGCCCATCAATCAACTCATAACCCGCAATATCGTTTCCGTTTGCATCCTTCCAATCTGCCTTTTTTACAACCACTGGTTGCAGGCAATAAAAACTATATGCACCACCCTTATTTCTGTACTCCCAAATATCATCCAATAATTGAACCACATTATCCTTCGTCCAGCGATAGCCACGTTGGTATTCGGGAATGTAGAAGTTCAATCCCAATAGTTCTGTAATCGTTTTTAAATATATTTGATTGTCTTGCATAATTATTTATGTTATCTCGAACGCGGCATCAGTGTAAGTTGACGTATGTTCATCCATCCAATCAAGATTAATGTTCACCCTCTTCTTTAAAAATCTTATCACACCTAAAAGAAGATTCATTTAATCGCCTTTATACGATAAAATACCATTGATTGTGGATTTTGACTTGACTTTTGACAAGTTTTCATAAAAATCCATACCATCACTATTTTAAAATTTCTTTGTTCTTATAGTTTAGAACTGTTATTCAATAATTACACTTAGTATTATTTGATATTTTTCCTTAACTCAAATTCATCCTTTTTGTCCCTTAACTCTATGGCCTTATCAATGTATGTTGAAGGTTTAATTATGAAATCACTAAATTTTACTGATTGGATATAAGAAGCATCCCCCATATAAACATAACTGCCATTACAAAGTCGTCTGTTTGGAACTTTTACATTGAACATATTTTCTCTGAGAATTTCAAATAGAAAAGGCGTATTTAGTGAACGACAATTACACTCCTCATCCCTCGTAATATAGTAATCATAACTCCCTTGTTCATCAGGTAACACCACCGCTATAATTCCATTGGTTTTACTTCTTTGGTCTTGTCGGGTTTGTTCTTTCAAAGAATATGATATCTCCCAGGGGATCCATTGATCCTTTTCGGCTTTAAAAGGTTCCTTCATTCCTTTGGAGATTAAAACAATTGTGACACTGCTGTAAAATATTTTATCTCCTAACTTCGAACCAATAGTTGAATCCTCGAGTGATTCCAAACTTTCATCATCATCTTCGCCTTTATAAATATGGTCATCCTTTTCAAGCCTTTCAGCTACTTTGTCGACATAATGTCGAGCGGTGGTAATTGTTTTACGTCTCATTTTAGTGCCCAAAAAATCTACCAACTCATACATTTCTAAATCTTGAACCTGTGAATCAGAATATTTGTATGAAACGAAAACATTTCTTCCCATATTTTTAAATTTTTTCAATTAGCAAATCTTGAAATAACGCCATGTAGGCATAGTCACTTTCCAATCTTTGGATTTTTAGTTCAGGCGTAAAATATTTCTTATAAACCATTTCTGAGGCTGCTCCAGTGCTCGCAATAGGCATTAAAAGTGCATAAGGATGAAACTCTCTAAATAAGTTAAACTCATCTCCAATACCTTCCATTCCACCGATAAAGATTCCTGCTGCAAATTGGTTTTCCGAAAACATTCTTCTCCTCATTAAGAGTAAACTTGAATCTTTCTCAAAAGTATTATCTGTTAAAACAACATTTTTAAACTTATCATTATCATCTGGGAAATGTTTCTCAAAAAATTTTGACTGATACAGTGTAACATGCTCATGTATATTCAAACCAAGTCTATTCATAACGTGATAGATTATTGGCGTAATTGAAGGATGTCCTCCCCAAATCAGCCTGTGTTTTGGAAGCACAACAGTTGCCAAAGCTATCACTGCATCACGAATGGCAATAATATCCGCAGAATCAAAATACTTTGGGTCTCTTTCTTTTAAAGGGATGCTTGCCGATAAAAAGATATTTTTTAGTGGTTCTTTAGCCATACTTCAAATTCTTGTTTTTTTATTGTTTCCACATCCAGCCATTCATTTAGATAATCCAAATGTTTTAGCCATTTCTCCCTTATCCTAACATTATCATAGATTAGGTAAACTTCATCAACTGCAAAATCCTGAATTTCCTTTTTCAGTTCAGATGACTGGTTGTAATCCGTTGATAGTGGAATTCCTACGGATGGGATAAATATTCTTCTCTTGTCGTTTCCAATATTTTCTGTAATGAATCTTTGAGGTTGCATAGACATTGCCTTGCCGTGCTTTTTGGCTATGCTTAAAAAGTTGGTGATAAGACTGTCTTGTCTTGCTGCCAAATTTCTTGCTCTTAGTGATTCCGCCTGTTGAACAACTTGCGATACACTTTCTGAGGTCAATTTTGACCTGTCTTTATCAGAAAAGTTATTGTCTATAAAATCTTCGAGTTTTAAATTGATTGGGATGCAAATCTCTGCCATTTTTTCGAGTGCATGATTTGGCCAGACTAATTGCATTACACCAATCTGTTTTACACTTGCTTCGGCAATTTCCTCCTTACACCACTTGCTTTCTAAAAACTGCTTAGTATTCAAGAGAACTATTACATCGCAATCCGTCATTCTATGCCATAATTCTTCCTGGAAAGGTTCACCTTGCTTGATTGAATGAGTGTCAAGAAAAACATCAAAATTATTTCTTTCTAAGGCTTCATATAATTGTATTGCAACAGAACTTGACTCATCTCTTCGATAGCTCACAAACACCTTTCTTGTATTTCGTAGTTTTCCGAATGATTCAAGGATTAGATTAACAACTTTATCTTTTTCATTAGCGGTATATTTCAATCCATTTTGGTTTTCTAATATTTTGGGGATTTCGGCTGAAAAAGAGTTGTAAAATAATGGGAGTACCATGTTGCCTTCGTTAAGCAATTTTTCAATTTTATCAATGTCTTGAAAATTGCCTGTTTGACTACCAAGATAAATGGTATATGTGGGTTGGTTACCTTTATATTCCGCTTCGAAATCACTGCTATAAACTATTTGATAGAAGTCTTTTTGCAGTTTAAGTTCTTCAAGCCTTTTAGCGAAAAGGTTTGCTAATTCATTTTCAGTTCCGTCGTAACTTCCTAATATTATTATTTGGTATTTGTATTTCATTTCTTCAATATTATACTGGTTGTCCCATACTTTCCACGACACCCCTCATCAGCACAGGGCAAAGTGGTTTAATGGTGTTTTTTAATTGCTGGTTAATTCGTTTTCGGGTTTCCAAAGCGTGGTAAATGGTTAGGATGGCTTCTTGAATTTTTATATCAGGGATGGGCAGCTTTACATTGCACATTTCTTCCCAACTAAATGCTTCCCTCACACTGCCCCAGGAAAAAAATCGGGCATACCTATCAAACTCAGGCCGCTTGAACCACAGCATTAAATACTCAGGTAATATTTCTTGCTCTTTGTTAACTTCAAAAACCACATAAATATTCGATACTAAACACTCTTCATCCTGGTTCATCGCAATACCAATTTTATCACCCCTTCTACCCGTGTCTGGAACGTAAACAAACTGTCTTTTACCAACAACCTTATATCGTCTTAGGTCAATACCGTTTAGGCTTGCATTGTATTTTATGAATTCCTTTCCCGTAGTCACACCTCTGACTAACGATAGCCTCAAATCAGTATTTCTTCTATCTATCAGAGAGATATATTTACCCAAAACCTTTAAATTATCTTCATTCTTTAGGTTTTCTAAATATTCATTACAGATCAATTGCAAATCGTCCAAACTGCGCTGATATGTTTTTTGGTTTGCAAGCAGGCCTGAATAAAGAGCTACATATTTTCTCTGCTGGTCTATGTCGGGAACCGGGATTTGTATTTCGCACAAGCGTTCCCATTCCAAACTCGCTCTCACGCTACCGTCACTAATAAACCAGCCGTATCTGTCCGATTCAGGTCTTTGAAACCACATCATCATATACTCGGGTAAAAGTTCATCCTCATCTTTAACCTCAATTACTAAATACGCAGGTGAAATTATCGCAGGTTCGTCATTTACGTATAAGGCAAGCCGGATTGTTTCATCTCTGCCAACTTGCATGGCACTATATGCAAATTGATTTTTGCGAATGATTTTATACTTTGACAAATCCGTTTCAGAAGTATTGGCGACCGAAGGCATGAAATTCTTAGTGATGTTTATGCCTAATAAATTCTTTACAGAAGCATTTTCGTTGCGATTATCAACTAATTGTATGTAATTCCCGATACGCTTATAACTCATAGCCCAAAGTTTTAAAAGCATTGACCAGTTGCTCTTGCGATTGCCTTTCTTCTTTTAAAAGAATTTTGAATTCATTTTGAATCCGTCTCATTTCTTTATCGAAATCTATGTTGCTATCGCGGTCAATAAACCCAATGTATTTGCTTGGCACTAAGGAGAAATCATTGTCTTTTACTTGTTCAAAACTGGCGGAGTAGCAATACTCAGAAACATTCTGGTAAGTTTTTTTGTAGTCGGTTTGTTGCCAGTTGTGATAGTTCTCGGCAATTTTTGCGATATCCTCAGGCGTAATTTCAATAAACTGTTTCTCATATTCTGTTCCCCACCTTCTGCAATCCACAAACAGAATTTCCTTCTCACGATCTCTATATTTTTTTTGTTTCCCGTTTATTTCAACGGTTCTTTCCTTTTTGTTTTTGTTCAATATCCAAAGCGTTACGCTTATATCGGTAGTATAAAAAGTATTTCTCGGAATAATCACAATGGCTTCCACTAAATTGTTTTCAATTAACTTCCTGCGTATTTTATATTCTTCACCAGCACCATTTAATGCTCCATTTGCCAATATAAAACCAGCCACACCGTTTTCGGAAAGTTTGGATGCCATATTTAATATCCAGGCATAATTGGCATTGCTTTTGGGTGGCACATCATAACCCCTCCAACGTGGGTCGTCAAGCAACTCATTTTCGCCTCGCCAATCCTTTTGATTAAAAGGAGGATTAGCCATTATGTAGTCAGCTTTTAAATCTTTGTGCTGGTCATCAGCAAAGGTGTCGGCATCTTTCTCACCGAGATTAGCGGAAATTCCCCTGATGGCGAGGTTCATCTTAGCCAGTTTATATGTGGTCTTGGTGTACTCTTGCCCGTAAATGGCAACGTTTTTTGTGTTGCCTTGATGTGCCTGTATAAACTTAATACTCTGAACAAACATACCACCCGAACCGCAAGCAGGATCATAAATAATTCCCTTGTATGGCTCTATCATTTCTGCAATCAGGTTAACAATGGTCTTTGGTGTGTAGAATTCCCCTTTCCCCTTACCTTCGGCTATTGCAAACTTTTTAAGAAAATACTCATAGACTCGTCCAACAATGTCCTGCTCCTGGTCTTTGATTGTATTAATCTTGTTTATCTCATCAATCAGCGAGGCTAATTTGGTAATGTCTAAACCCAGACGGGAGAAGTAATTATCTGGTAAAGCACCTTTCAACGATTTGTTATTTTTTTCGATAGTATGAAGTGCCGTGTCAATGATTAGTGCTATGTCGCTTTGCTTAGCCTTCTTTGCAATGTAACTCCAACGTGAAATTTCGTCTAAGAAAAAGACATTGCTCATATTGTAGAAGTCAGGCATTTCGATGTATTTCTCTTTGCCGTCTGCAATCAGCTTCTTACGATGTTCCTCAAATTTATCACTTGCAAATTTTAAAAATATCAGACCCAATACAACGTGCTTATATTCGGCGGGTTCCACACTTCCTCTCAGCTTATTAGCTGTTTCCCATAAGGTCACTTCAATGCTCTTTTCCTTTTTTTCTTTCGCTTGTTTGGCCATAATATTTGTCAATAATTACTTTTAATTTTTTAGCTTATCTAATCTTACAAACAGAACTCTATCCAGGCTAAATCCCTCAATTTTTTCTTCTGGAATATTGAAGTTAAAGCCTGCGTCAAGATAAGTTCTTGCATAAGCAACAAAAGAAGTTTCTTCCGTATTAGATGAAACTTCCCAATAACGACTATCGATTTCATTCTTATTAATAAGGTAATCTGAGGTTGGGATTGAAAAATGTAGAATACAAATCCGTAGATTAAATTGATAACTTAGAAAAATCAAATCCTTTGAAATCTTGCTATACCCAAGAACTAAAGGATCTTCAAGTCCTTCAAAAATTTCAAATCGGAACTTAATCAGATTATTACAGAACGGGAATGAACTTTGGTGGTCATGTAAAGCAATCCTCCTAAAATCGCTTACAGACAATTGATTAATATATTCTGCTGCAACATCTTGCACTTCATGCTCCAATGGCTCCAGGTATTTCTGATAAATTCCGTCAGAAGTGAATTCATGTTCATCCTTATTTATCCTCGCATTTACAAAGTTGAAAAGAGTATCATAAGGTGTGATTTGACACGCCAACCCAAATTCTTTGATATCCTTTTTTAGGTCATCGTGAAACTCAATTCCATTTTTTTTACCTGAATAAAAGTCAGTGCTGTTACTACTTAAAAATATTACCTCCCCCTGAATGTTCTTTTCCTTTAGGTAACTCAAAAAGGACAGCCAAATTAAAGTATCTCTATACCCTTTTTCCTCATCTTGAAATGGTCGAACTTTTTCTAAAGCCCTCCTTACAACAACTTCTTGCCTAACATTGCCATAATGGATGAATTCAATATTGTGGGTTCGGGAAACAAGAATACTTTTAAAACTGTAATCTTCCCTCAGTTTATCGAAATCAAACTTGGTAATTGAACTGTTATATTTATTGGCCTTTTTTAAAGCAGCGTTTAATTCTTCAATCGTGGCATCAAGTTCTCGTTTTCTTAAATTATCAACTTCTTCGCAAACTAAGTCCGAAACCAGGAGGGCAGACCGTGTGTTTTCAATGTAATTAAAAAAGAGGTCAAATTGGGCACTCTTAGGGTGCCAGTTGCGGTAGAAGATATTGGTATCAAAAAGTATATGCATAAGAGGGGGTATTCTAAACTATTGTTATTCAGTCTTTGCCGAAAAATAGGGAATGTATTTGTTATTCACCTATCTTCTGGCGCTTCATAACCCGATTTTTTTTAAAATGAAGTTCAATGGCTTAAAATACATAGCTAAAAACTTAGTTTTTTGAAGATTTAGGTGAAAATATTTCCAATAAGTTACATCTGGTCGTAAATTGGGCTTTGAATTCATTGTTAACCCAAAATTCGATAACCATAAAGTAGAGCAGCAAATACATAAAGAAACAACGTATCAGTTTCATTTCCATCCAAATCCGCCAGATTATAAAACACGAAATGATGAACAGAGATGCGTCCCGATTGGGGCGCGACTCAGTCATTTCGTGGGGCCTGGCGGCTCTGGATGGGTGATTGCAGTTTGCGCCCTCCTTATTTAAGCCCCTTTATGATACCAGACAATAAACTGCTAAGAGCAATAGAATTTGCTGAAAACGCCCACAAAGGGCAAGTAAGAAAGGGAACGGACATCCCTTACATTGTTCACCCGAAAACAGTTGCTGATCTTCTTGGCGATGCACTCTGTGAAGAAGATGTTATCGTAGCTGGTGTATTGCACGACACCTTAGAGGACACTGGCACAAAGGAATCAGATATACGGGAAATGTTTGGAGATAGGGTTCTTTCTCTTATAAAGGAAGTTTCAGAGCCAGACAAATCGTTATCATGGCAAGAAAGAAAAAAGCACACGATTGAATCGTTGAAAACAATTTCAACTGAGGCGGCAATGATAATGTGCGCGGATAAGCTACATAATATACTATCCATGCTGGGTGATTTAAAAGAGATGGCGGAACGTGCAGATGGTTTTGGTGATTTTGAAGAACGATTTTGGAGCAGATTTAAAGCACCCGTTGAGAAGCAAAAATGGTATTACACAGAAGTAGCTGATGCATTGATGCATAAGTTGAAAGACGAAAACATGATAGTATTCGTTTACGAACTGTGGAACAACATTGAGATAGTATTTCAAACTAAGTATGAAAGTTTTCTGTGGACTAAGATTAAAGTCGCGAAATCAAATCAGGAAAAACTTGACATACTTGAACCCTACCTTGATTACAGCATCACCGAAATGAAAGAAGAATACTTTCCAGTCGTTTACTCAATGGTTAAAACACAAAAAGGCACAGAGAGTCTGAAAGAGTATATGCGTGAACGCATTTTAAAAGGTAAATATGATGGGCTTTATTACCTCATTGAAGATTGGGAAAAAATTTGGAACGTTAACAGGATAGATTAGCATGAAAACGGGATATTATTTTGATGTTGCGCAGAGAAACGACGAAGTTTTCGTGGTTGACGATCTCCAGTGCTTTATGCGACTAGATGAAGTGGTGGATATTTTCTATTCGGGGAAAGATAGCCAGGAAAAATATATTCAGTTGAACAAGTCTAATATGATTATTGGGGAAAACCAAAAGCACATATTGTTTCACAAAAGCGATGGCGCAAAATTAAACCATGCTCTGGATATTCTTCGTCCGTTAACCGAACGTGATTGGATAAAACATTTACCAGCCCTGATGGAGCAAAGGGAAAACGAGCCAATGCCGCCGCCAGTTCCAAAGGAAGGGAAAATGCCGCCGCGCTGAACACTGCGATTAACACTTCAAGCGATTGCTATTCATAATAGGACAAAGGGAAATAATGCTCATCTTTTAATCATGGAAAAATCACAAGGGAAAACGAACTGGACAAAGATTGCGATGGGTGCAGGGCTAACATTCGGCGTTGTTATTGCAGCGATGTTGGCTTATGATTTAGCTATAAAGCCAATTCTTGATGGCACAAAGGAGGAACAAAGTAAAAGCAAAGGATAAACTTAGTTTATGGGGAACGGTTAACTGATAACTGGCTCGGTTAACCAGTTTGCAAAGGCAAACGAAAGCCAAATTAAGGCGAATAACCCCCGCAGATATAATCCCGCCCCCCGTTAAACAGGCTTGTTAACGGCAGATTTCAGCCCTTTATAGGCGAGCACTGTTCCAGTGAGCACCTGCATAATAATTCCTGAAATATAAAGTGCGCCCATGAATAGCACCACTGATAAGCCACCGAGAACGACTGGGTGATAGACTATTGATTTAATATCGGCTTTTAATTCTTGTTTTTTTACTTCTGTCATGGCTTTTTAGTTTATGGTTGGTTTAATTGGCTCACTTTTCTTTGTGCGAATGATAGCAAAGGTTATTCCTAAAAAAGCAAAACCAAATATTACCAGAGGCCAGGCATTGGAATCGCTGCTTTTTTTTGCTAATGGGAAAACGGTTTGCTTAATCATTGGAGAAGGAGTTAACGATTATAGTAAATACATCCTTTATGCTGTTAACCTTCACGCTTATAGGGTAACCATCAGCACTCGTAAAGTCAATTTGTTGTCCCTTTAGTTTGCTAAAAAGCCGTTTTAGCTTATCGTTTTCGTAGAAGCCCACGCGAGACTCCAGTTCAGTGATTTTATCAGCGGTTTCTTCATAGCTTGAAAGGATCAGCTCGCAGTATTCAGAAAGCGAGAAATAGCAATCTTTGGCGGTTTCGGTTAACCTTAGTTTTAATTCAGGTGAACAGCGAAAACCCACCATTAATTTCGGTGCTGTTGCGCATTCATTATTGTCGTTGGGTGAAACTCTGTTTACCATATTAGTTATTTTTCACAAAGATATTTACAGTGTTCACCATCCGTTAATTCTATTTCCGATACATTCCGATGCTTGTCGAAAACGTCCGTTAATTTCCGATAACATCTGTCATTCGCTTGCTCAAAAGCCTTGCAACCCGAAATAGCTCATGCCGATTTTGGCGTTCCAAGAGTTTCAAAGATTAACGCTACTTGTTTAGGGGTTAATATTCTTTGCTCCTTAGTAACGTTCAAATTGGGAATGTTTTTTATCCATAATCGAAATGTAGGTGGAGAAACGCAATAAAATTTCGCCAGTTCCTTTTTACTATATGCTGTGATTTTGATTGTGTATTCCATGTTATTTAGATTTGTGTTTGCGCGTTTTGAAATTCCGATAATTTAAAGCGCACTAAATAATCGGCTAAATCCAAACCTGCCGTTTTCTCCTCTGCGGTAGCTTTGCGTTCCAGTAAATCAAAAAGTCTGATGCTTTGGGCGGTCTTAGAAATTACGCTGGCTTTAACTGCCCATTTTTCATAGGCATTAAGATCGGGCACAAAGACTAATTGTCTGTCGCATAGAACTTGATAAACCTTTTCATCCGTCCATCGGCAACCGTTAACACCGCCTGTTGCAAGCCATAAATAATTTGGGATGTATACGCTTGCAATCATAGCCGTTTTCTCACTTTCCACAATGGCCACTACTTTTTCTTTCTCTCGCAGCAGATGTTCACCGAAAAAGCACTGTTGAAAACTGGCATTCTGAGGATACCCCATTATTGCCTTGCCAGCAAAAAATATTTTATCGTTATTGTTAACGTCCTTTTTCCAATCCTTCTGCTTTCTACACCACTTCCAGCTCTCGTCCTGCGATTTTTTCCTCTTACCTGTTGCGGGATTGTAATCCATTATCTTTAACTGCCGAATGTTTCCGCTAATGTCTATTTGTGGGAAAACGGTTGCTCCAAGCCAGTGCTTCGATGTGCCAACTAAGTATCGTTCAAATACCATCGACGCTGCATCTATGTCATCGAGCACTTTTGCTAGATAACGGAACAGACTATTTTGATTTCGGTTTTTTAGGCATCCATCGTAAAGTTCTCTTGGTATAGTTGTGATTACCTCTGTCGCTTCTTTTTTCTTTATTCGTTGTGTAGGTAACGTAAACGGGTTATCGAGGTTAACCCGTTGGGGGTTATCCTGAAAGTATTCTCCTGGCGTGTAATGATAGCCGCATTTGATTTCCCTGTCACATCTGCCTACATCATTCGATAAATACTCTCCCGATTCTCTATCAATGTATCGGACAAAGACATGGTGCCTCTTGCACATTGGGCATGTGTGCTTTGAATTGCGCCCCTTATATAACTCAAATATGTATTTGTATTCTTTCATGGGTTTCAGGCTAACATGGCAATTATGGCAATCATGGCAATCTTTGTATTTCCTTTTGCCAGTTTTGCCAGTTTTGCCAACGGGTCAAAATAATTTTTCGTAATTGCCCTGCTTTATTTTTCTAAATAGCTTGTTCTGGGTATCTATCCGCAACCACTTATGAAATGTGTCGTGCGGGGTATCATTTACTTCTGCGATTTTCAAACCTTCGGCAGTCGTAAAAGTACCTGGCAGTGCTTGGTAAAGTTTTCGTTTGTCTGCTGCCAGCTTGTCCAGTGGATTGTAGCTCGAAATAATGGAATTAACCATTAATGCTGTTTGGCGGAAATACTCAATCAATTTTAATGCACCGTCCACAGCTTCAATACCGATATTCTCTAAAGGTCGCGCGGATTCTCCTTCGCAAGCCCATTTTAATATCTCAAGTATTAGCGCCAAGCGAATAGCATAGTTTTCCAGCTTGATATATATGCCTTTAGTTTCTTCACTTTCTGTATTGTTGCACAGATCAGTATTATAATATGACCAAGCGTAAAATTTTTCTCTAGCGGTTGGATTAAATCTTAAAATTTCTGGTTGCGGATTTAGAAATTCGTCAAATTTTAGGTCGAGTTTAAATAGGTTATCAATAACGGACTTCCACCTATCAATTAGCTCATCGCTTATTTCATTTTCATTTATATATGGCTTCTTCAACCCTTGTGGAAAGGCGTAAAGTATTCTATCCATAAACCCATTATGTGCTCTCCTATCTTTGGCAAGTTCAGATAGGATTGTTGGCTGTATATTACCGCCAACGGGAATAAAAGGAAGCGGTATAAAAATCGGTTCGCCAGTTTTTCTATCAATGGTTATCTGCTTAGTGCTCCAAGCGCTTAACCAAAACTCCTGATCTGCACCGTTGTGATAGCGATTAAAATTCTTAAACCAAGCGGCTAATTCATCAGCATAGACGCCAGTGCAACGCTTATTAGCTTTGTGAACTTGATTCAGTGCTTCGGGCGTGAAATCGGTTACAGTATATCTTTCCCAAAAAGGTTTTACAAGTTCTTCAACACCTTCTTCATCCCGTTCATCCTTACTTAGGTTTAATACTCGCTCGTATTCTTTGTTTTTCTGTTGGTATTCAGCGTAATTTTTCGCCTGCCTTTCCAGTATGGGTTTAAGGGCAAAATCTAAGGGATGGCTTTTGTTCGATCCAGGTGCTCCAACATTTACAATAAATAAAAGAGGGCTTTCAATCCAAGATTTTTTCACTTCAACACGATAGGTGTTACCAATAACTAATGAAGATGCGTAAAGCATTGACGCACTAATAAAGTCAATAGGGTAATTAAGACTCTCATTTGTGTATTTAATGATCTCTTGCATTTCCAATGGAAAGACTTCATAGGGAAAGGGATAAAGATTTCCCTTTCTTGAATTATTAGTTGCACTTAAAAATTCATCAGAAATTTCCTTTGCGCTAATGTCATTATGCAGTTGCTCTGAATTGTTATCTTTGCGCTGGTCGTCCAAACCATCAAAGGAGGTGTTACTCATGTTATTCATGACTACCCTCCTTTCTTTTTTTAAGATTTTGAAATTTGGAAACCCCCACCAACTCACTTTTCCTGAATCTCAGTCTTGAATTGATTCGATGATATTTTATTTTTCCCTCCTTTACCCATAGATAAAGACTAACTAAACTGACTCCCAACCATTTTGAGGTTTGTTTGGCCGTCATTAGCTCATCATCAGCTTTGATAGCTTCAATAGGATGGTTGAAAAACTCCGATTTTCTTAGATCGGAAATAAGCCTTGATGACAATTCTTCGAGGCTAATTGGGATTAAAATTATTTTTTCCATTTGCACTTAGTTTGATGAAGTGCAAAGAGCCTGAAATAATTTCGCAGGGACATTCAGGGGACGTCCCGAACTTTATAACTTAGATAAGGTTTTTACTTTTTTTGTTGTGTCGAACTCAACGGTTGCCTTTAAAAGTTTGCTTATTTTATCAACCACTTCTTTATTATCAATACCCTTAAAGACTTCTAATACATGTTGAAGTTTCCCAATTCTGTCCGACTTGTTTCCATTGGTTGTTTGATCAACATCCAGTAGTTCAGGAAGCCGTTGAAACCCCTTTTTTATGGTGTCTGGCTTTTCGTTTAGCAGGCTTGTTATGAATTTTTGAAATTGACCCTGAGTTTGTCCTAACTTGGTATTATGCTTTGGGAAATTCCCGTGTTCTTGTAGATAGTGAATAATCAACAAACGAATTGTAAGGTTAGAATCTTCTTTTGTGACACTTTCAATTTGAGTATGAGGCTCATTTAAATTGAGCAACGCTTTTTTAGTAGGTTCAAACAATTTCAAAAACTTGTAGGCATCTAAAACTCCTTCCGATGGTGCGGTATTTACCTGTTGTTCTATAAAAGCAATCAACCTATTGCGCTTGTTGGGTTTACACGTTAAAAGCACCCCGTGTAATTCGTCAATTCGCTTTTGCATCTCTGACTTAACTGGCCGTTTTACATAAGGCGCTGAATCCTCTCCAGTTGATTGCTGCTCCAATGGATACTTTTTGGATAAAATTTTTGATACAACCTCAAACTCTTTCTTCACAGCTTTAAACTTTTACTGAATTGAAAGTATAACAAACTTGTCAATTCTTATAAAGCGATTAGCCGTGTCTATATCCGTAACATGGGTGCCTTATGCAATCTTTAGCTTATTGTATTGGGCGTCCCAGTGTATTCTTAGCAATTTTGCATTTTCCTGCGGAGTTATCCGTATGTAACTCATGAATGCCCTTTCGGTCTTATGCCCAGTAATTTTCATGATGGCAATAGCTGGAAAGCCGCTCAGAAATAGATTAGTAGCAAAACTCCTGCGAGCCGTGTGAGTTACGATCTTTTCATACTTAAATATGGTTTTTTGCGTTTTTAAACCGCCCTTAATTGATGTGTAGATTATTCTATCATTAATTTCAGCTTTTTCCCCTATCTCTTTTAAATATTCATTCATTTTTTGGTTCGTGATTGATTTGGGTAACCCTTTAGCAGTATTTTCATACTTCTTTAAAATACCTCGTATCATTGGATGGATTGGGATTACTACGTTGCAGTTTGTTTTTTCGGTTCTCGTTTTTATATCCTCATTGATAATATTTTCAAGTTTTAGCCGCGAAAAATCCGAAAAACGGAGTCCTGTCCAGCAGCCCAGAATGAATAAATCTCTCGCTTGTTGGAGCCGCTTGTTACCATTAAAATCATGGTTATATATCTTTTCAAGTTCCATCTCACTTAGGTAGATAGATTCGACCTGTTCGCTGACAGCTTTGAATCTCTTACTCTTATACCTAAAATTCTTATTTATTCCTCGTTCTGTCGCTTCGTTTAAAAACAGTTTGAAAGTCTTTATATGTCTACCTATTGTATTAGGTGCGAAGTTTTTCTTTTTGGTAAGAAAATCCATGTAGCTGTGATAAAAATCTAAATCAATATCTTCGAAAGTAATCCTTCTTTTTTTTAAGGTTTCAAACTCAACAAACAAAGCCAACGATCGCTTATAATGCCTTTGTGTGCCATAAGTTTTTTGACCGCCATCAATCGAAGTGTTTGCGGTTTCTAAAAAGTGCTTTGCAAAGTCGCTTATATATTCGAAATTCTTTTTTGAGGTATCTTCTTTCACCACTTTTCCGAACTGCTGATAAAAAAGCAATCTTAGTCGTTCTATGGAAAAGTTTTTCTCCCTCAATAATTGCTGGTGTAATTGCCTTAGTGTTTCTTGCCTCTCTCGCAGTAAAGAGTTGAAATCTGAGTATCCAGTGTAACTTTTGCGGGCATAACCTTCCTTGTTCCAGTCTTTTGGCTTAATTCTTAAATCGGTATAAAACTTGTGTGTTCGCTTGTTCTCTGCTAACCTTAAAAAAATGTAGGTTTCAGAATTAGTGTTATTATCAAAAAGGTAGAATTTGTAAGAAGCCATACTAGGTAATTTTTAAGTTAATAAATGCTGCAATAAAGTGCAGGTGAGCAGAAGGGACATAAGAGGGACGTCCCCAGTTTGTAGAAATTATTATCACGCGATACATAGATTTTTCGTTCGCAATTCTTTGGGACACCTGTTGGGACATTTATTGGTTTAGTCATCTTGTTTTAAAAATAGCTGGCTATAACTATTTTACAAGATTGTGAGTGTGCCGTTAATAAGGATTATTAACTTAATATACGTTGGATAAAAAAGACGGTGTTCCCACCAGCTCCACTTTATCAAGTTCATAAATGGCTGTTTATCAAGTAGATAGGCAGTCATTTTTATTTGGGGCAAGGCGGTTTTAGTAAATGGGGCAAGGAAATTAATTTAACTCTGCTTTTGAAGATGCTAAATGCTTCTATGTATTTCCCCAAATCATAGTGAGCATCGGTTCGTTCTTACTATTTGTGACAGACTTGTCGTTCTAGTTAGTCCAAGTAGAACCGATCGCGAACCTGTATTTTATGAGCAAGTTTTATAACACATGTAAAAAGGAGTTCTGCGAGGTCGGTTAAGTATGGGGGATTCGGTTCGATTCAGCTCGGTGCTTAGAACCCTTTCACGAGAACCAGCCGAATTCCTCCATGAGTACTTTTATGATCCGAAAGGTTTGATCCTCGTGCGGTAACCCGGCAGTATGTATCATATTTATCCCATGAGCCTCCCCGAAGTGACCGACTATCTCCAGTACTGGGTCCATGTGGGTCTTGGGCTGGACTACTTTCATAATATTTTGCATCATACCTGTCATTGCACCATTCCCAGACATTCCCGGACATATCATAGATACCCAATTCGTTTGCATGTTTTTGTCCAACAGGATGAGTAGATTCGCTGGAATTAGCCCCATACCATGCTATTTCATCAATAAGTGCACCACCACTATATTTATAATCTAAACTTTCTTTACCTCCCTTCGCGGCGTATTCCCATTCAGCTTCATAAGGCAGACGATATTCCTTACCAGTTAGCTTATTCAATTTCGAAATAAATTTTTGTGCATCATCCCAGCTTACATTCTCCACAGGACAACTATCACAGCCGCTATGCGCCGAAGGGTTGTTCCCCATTACGGCTTTCCATTGACTTTGAGTCAGTTCAAATTTTGATATGTAAAAGCTCTTAAGGGTAACATTGTGAACAGGTTTCTCATTGTCATTTCCATTGTCATTTCCCATTTTGAAAGTACCACCCTCAACAAAAACCATTTCGGGCTCAAAGGAATTATCAGGGGTTGCTTTTGACCCACAGAAATAAAATTTACCATTTAGAGTACCGCCTTTAAAAGGCACTTGCTTGTTGAAGGTGATTTTCTGCACATCATCGTTAACCGCGGTAAAAATATCGTCAATGGACGAGTTGCAATCGTGTAAATGTTTAAGTATAGCAACCACAAAAGGGGAATTTGCGCCATCTCCATCATCGGCCGTAGACCCTGGGCTGGTTGAAAATCCATAAAAGACCCCACTCGGAACTGCCATATTTACAAGGCCGCCTGAGCCTCCATCTCTATGCCAGCTTTTCTGGAAAGGGTTATTACGACAGGCGTCTAATAAGAGAATATTCGTTTTTGTTCCGGCGTCTTCCATTTTTCCAACAATTTTGTTTACAGGGAAACATTCATATTTCACGTCATTTTCATTGATAGGATGAGCGTCAATAGGGAACAGGTAGTTTTCTCCTTTTGCTTCCGATCCATGCCCCGAATAATAAAAGAGCGCAACATCGTAATTCATTAGCCGTGCACCAAAAGCGTCGATCACGCTATCCATATCCTTGTTATTCAAATTTTTTGCAATCATTACATCAAATCCTAAATCAGTCAACGCCGAGCCAATTTTATCGACATCGTTCTCCGGGTTACGCAAAATACCTCGAGGGTAATTTCCATTCCCAATTAACAAGGCAATTCGCTGTGTGGATTTTTTGACAGATTCTTTTGCCACATGTCCATGTTCCTTATTCTGACTGAAGCCAGTTAAGAAAATAAGCTGGAAAAATATGATTGAAGAAAGTATTCGCCTCATTTTGAAAGATTTTCAACAACTCCTTACATGATGATTATATAGAAACAAGGTGTTAAATTAAAAAAACCTTCCGGAATCAGTGCCAGATTTAGTAGAAGTAAAAAACGGCCACCCCAGCGGCCACTTTGCCTAATCTTTAAACGCCACAAATGAAAAATTTGATTCCCCTTGCAATAGGTTTATCGTTATCCTATTACTATTGAAATACTGTGTCTTAAAATTGTCGTCATTTTGTAAACCGCAAAAATTCAAGTTATTGAATAGGAAAAATCTAACTTGTTTGTCTCCCGAATAATTTCGACAAATTATGGCCCCGTCAAATTCTTCATTTCCCTTCAAAACAGTGATATACATATTCGAGGATACCTGGATTGAGTCGTTACGAATGGTCAGCTTTTTACCCTTTTCTTTTAAGCATTGAATTATACCCCTGTTTTCTTTATTGGCATTTTCCTCCGGATGGACAGAGTTAGTTGCCATCAATTTTCTGAGCTGATACCCGGTTTCATCATCACCTATTCTCAATTTTTTATCTGCGAGTAGCTGAAAAAGCAGTTTATTATTTGTAACTATTTTTTTGCTGGTGCTATCAATAGTTATGTTATTTGCTAAAACCAATGCTTTCGATTCTTCACCTTTTTTACTCAAACAAATTGATTCCATAATTTTGAAGCTCCAGGATGTATCCGACGATCCTATTTCTTTAAGTATACCCATAGCCATGTCGGGATTATCAAGCATAACATAGCAGATGGTAAGATTTAGTTTCGCCTTAATGTAGTTGGGGTCTTTACGAATACTTTCCTCTAATAATTTTTTTGCATCAGACAAATATGCTTTTCTTCTTTCGCTGTTTTCAATTGGCACGCCGCTTCGATTACTACTACTTGCAATCCTTGATTCATAATCCAACTCAAATGGAAAACAAAAGGGCATTTCATAAGGCTCAAACAGATTTAGGGCTATCTGCATCTTACAAACCGCAGCATTGTTGTAGTTTTCGCGGCTTGTGAAGTCCGCGAGGAGGTTATTGAAGCAATCAAATGCCATCTCATATTCGCCTATCTTGTAGAGGCCGGTGCCAGCTTCAAATACCGGCAATCTTCGTAAGACCAGAACTTTTGACTGTCTCGCAGCCTCTACTCTTTGTTCCAAAGTCGGATAACCCTTTAGGTTGGGATTGAGCTTGTAGGCGGTGTATAGTTTCCTTAGCAGATTAGGGGCGATATCGAATGTTTTATAGCCAGCTACTTTGCCAAAATAGAATCCGCTGTAATCGGCCTCAGTTTCTTTCATTAGTTGTTCTTTCTTGTCGACTTTATTAAGTTCGGCAGCAATACTGATATGGGAAAGACGGTTAGAAAAATCTGAACACCAAGCATGTTTAAGATAATAGTGAGCCAATTCATGCCCCAGAACACAGGCAAGTGCATTAAGAGAATCTTTACCAAAGAAAGTACATACATCATAAGCAAGTTCTTCAAGCTCAATTACAGGGGCATCGCCCGGCACATAGGCCGCCACTATCGAATCTTTCATTTCCTTATTCGGAATGAACTTAAATTCAGGAGCTGTTCTTCCATCGCCGAAAGCGTTCACGAGTTCATCATAAACGCTTTTAGCAATGCGATATTTATAATTGCTTCCTTTCCCCTGACCAACTACCGTACCCAAAAAAATGGTAACAAGTAAAACCAAGACGGCTGCTTTTTTCATAGATTAACTTTTCCGACTTAAAAATACTGAAAGCTGGTCATCAGTGTTGGAAATATTTTCATGTAAAATTGTTTGACAGGAAGTTGCGGGGATTCCGCTATTAATGAGCCAATTGAGCCAAATATATTTCAACATGTCCGTCTCATTGAGGTTGTTATCATATTTACTTCTTATTTCTGATACACAAACCGAAAGGTTTGTGATAGATTTCTTTATCGGTAGTATCCCGTAACTGTTTTTTTCTATTTCTGACTTCCAATTCAAATTTTTTCTAACTTGACTAAAAAAGGCTGATGACGTCGAAAATTTGCCATCAGTTAGAACAGGGCTTCCCTTTTCAAAATCGAAATAGCCGTCGGTCAGCACGACGAGTTTGGTTGTTATTTTGTCAGTTACTAATCCTGGCAAAGCTTCATTGAAAAACTGCCAGATATTACTCCCCTCATATTTCCTGGTATCATTTCCGATATATGCTTTGGAATAGAGGTCATTCAGTTTTGCACCAAGGGAGTTCTTAAATTCCTTCATCCGTTTAACTCGGTCAGCAGTTTTAATAGCAGATAAATCAAGCGTAAGATTTTGCGATTCAACATCCTTGTCAAACGGAAGGTTTTTTTGCGGAGCAATGCAAACCTGGAAACGATCTCTGGAGTTGATTACAAGATGGGCGTGAACCTTTTTTTCAAATTCTTCAAAAGTTTTTTCAATGAGTTGCTTGTCTGCAACTATTTGCCCCGGCTGAGTAATCCTGTCGGATAAATCAAGCAATACAATAAACTGTTCGGGTGTCTTGCTTATTAAGGTTGCTTCGGTTTTGGTCCCCTCACTACCGTTCCCATTGAGAAACAGGCCGGTTCCAATAATTCCGATAAGTAGAGCGGCAATGAGTATTATTCTTGAGTTCATGGTTTTTAGTTTGACTGGTTTTGTAATAAGTTATCTGATTTTTTGAGATGCAGATTTCTGAATTCATTCATCACTGTTTCATTGGCGGTTTTTAAAGCCATATTGTTTCTGAGATTGGCAATAAATGTTAGCCACCCTGCGTAGAATGCAGTAATTCTTTTTTCGAGGTCACTTACACTATACACCAGGTTATTCAGTTGTTTTGTTTTGCGCTCGATCAGTTGCTGAGTTTGCTGAATTTGTGCTTCAATACTTATCGCGTTCCTTTGATATTCTTCGATCTTTGTGAGCAATTCGGTTTCTTTTTCATGCAGTTGGAGTTTTTGCAACCGAACCACCTCATCCAAATCTTCTTTTAAGTATTCTGATTTAATGGCATGAAGTATCAGGCTCCAGCCTAGGCAGGTGAAAAAGCCAAGGAACAAAACGAGATAGAAACGAGGACTTTTGTAGAATGCCCATGTCTCATCTGTCAACCCATTGAGCGTTTGAATCAGGTGGCTGTTATATTCAATAAAATAGGCGAGAAGGCAATCAGCTATAAGTATAAGGGCAAGCATTCCGGTCAACAGATATAGTCGCCGTTTTTTGTCGGTATCGAAAACTATATGCAGCATCATTGAGAAAACGAAAAAGATAATAGGGGCAAACCAATGAAGGTTGAATTCAAGGAAAGCTTGTTTGTTGAACACAGTATTGAGTAATGCCGAAATATTGTCTCCGTTAGCCTGAGTTAGCTCTTTAGCCATATCCTTGAAAAATGCTGTATGAAAGGCACTCATATAAAAGCCGTAAAGAAAAACGGTAGCCATAACAAATACCGGCCAGTATAAATTAAGGTTGAAGTTGCTCCGTTTAGTTTCACCGGATTTACGGGCACGTTCTATATCCAGGTCGGATGCTTGTTTCCTCAAACCACTGATTTGGTCTTTCGCCGCCGGTATTTCAACTTCTTTTAGTTTTCGGAGCTCAGCTTCCTTGTTTACTTTATCCTCCTGAAGTTTGTCTATTTCTACTTCGCGTTTTTCACGCTCCTTGCGCTGGTCATCTTCATTTTCATTCACATCTACTATAAATCCGTTATGGATGTCCTCCAAATAGTTTTTCAGGGCAGAAGGGTCAGCGCCAGTAGCGCCTGCTTTCAAAAGGCCATAGTCGTTAAGGTCAACTTTAATGATTTTTGGTTCTGCAATAATATGAGGGCCGTTGATTGGGTCGGTTTCGGATTTGATACTGAAAATTTCCTGAGCCTTATCTTTGATCGTTGTTATCATGGCTTTTAAGTTTTTATCTTAGTTAATTAAGGTTAGCAGTGGCGCGTTTGGTCTCGAGAAAAGCCAGAAGCGGTTGGTTATGGCCATAAATAACCCCTATTATAGCCGGAAGATACTCGTCAAAGCAGTCAAGATTCGTTTGTAAGAGGTGGTAAAGTGTTGCCGACGATAGTTCGGTATCAACGTAAATTGACGCGGTTACAAGTCTAACCTGACCATCTTCAAAGTCCATGCAGAACTTGCCGAATAGAATATTGTCGTTAATACGGTTGAGCAACTCACACATCGGCTGATACTTATCGCGTGGTGCATTTATAGGGCAAATCGAAATAATTTGAACTAACCTCCTTTCTTCCTCGGCAACAATGTATACCTTCCAGTTGCCTTTATCGCCGGCTACTCCAAAGTCAAATACAGAGCGTTCAGCATTGAATGAATAACGAAATCCGCGTTCTTTAAGGTGAGCGGCAACCACAGTTTGTAAAGTTTCCATTTTATTGAGTTTTATTGTTGATAATGTTTGATTATACCTTTAATACCCGGTTCTTTAAAAAGGTAACAGGATGAAGAATTATTTTTCAACTTTTTTTTATTGTAGTTTTCATCTTAGTAATGTTTTTAAGTTTGAGGAATAGTTGTTTCATACTCTTAATACCCCAGAAATGAAAAAGGTAATAGGGGAAACCGGAAAATATTTCGAAAAACAGGATTTTCTTGTTTCCCTGCTTAGGAAGGCTGTTGTCATAATGAGTCTTCCAATACTCTTTAATTCCAGCAGCGCACAAACTGTTTTATTTGAGGAAGATTTTAAGGACAATCAAAAAGGTTGGGAAGAGGCAAATGGCGTACACGAATCCTCCCTCGTCAAATCAGGCCGATATGTGATTAAAACCACTGACACTAATGTTTGGCATTGGTTTTCAAAGCCAGTTCGTGTAAAGAACGAAACAACCTGGGTTATAGAAGCCGATATTTTTGTCGACTCAGCTAAGACGGTGGAGAGTTTTCTTGGTATTCATTGGGGAGCAAAGGATGCGGAAAACATATTTCAAGCTCTTTACTATCCAAATACAGGCTTTGCAACAGGAAAAATAATTCACAACGGGCAGTCGGATGAACTTTTTCAGTATAACAGTATAGAACTAAATACCTCGAGTAAAATACACTTCACATTACTAAAGGCCGATAATTCGTTCTGGTATTTACTGAACGGCAAAGCAGTTGATAAAGTAAATGCATCCCCTCTCTTTGGTGACGAAATAGGTTTTATCATCTCTGGTTTGACACAAATTTCTGTAGATAAAATAGTTGTTCAATCATTAGATGCAAATAGTTCATTGGTAGCAGATATAAAAAGAGAGTTTTCAAAAATTTGTGATGAAAATGGAACTGTAAAACGAAAATGGGGGCACTACCAAAACCTTGCAAATAAATTTCTTGAAAAAGGGGACTCGGTAAATGCGCGAATAGCCATTGATCAATGCGACTCTGCTGTCAAAGCGGAATTTTATTCCGTAGATACCATTGAGTATTGGAGACATAGAAATCCTGTAGCGTCGCTTTTGATAGATGTTGGCGAGTTCGATAAAGCCAAATACATTCTGAAACATGCCATTAAAGCATTTGAAAACGCAGATAGCGTCAATACTTCAATGTACCCAGTATTGCTCTCTAATCTGGGGTTATCCAATTCTCGAAGCGGTCAATATGGTTTGGCGATAAAGTATTACAGAATGGCATTAGACGCAAGGGAAAAAATGTTCGGGTGGAAAGACGAACGAACGGTTAGAACGGCGAACTACATTATCGGTGTCAATGTTAAAAGTGGAGAAACCGGGAACTCTGGTGCGGTTTATAAAGAAATCTTGGATGGGATAAAGTCCGAGCGAGGAGAAATGTGTAAAGAGTATTTTACCGCTGCCGATGATTATGCCAATTATCTTATGTCTCTGGGTAAAAGCACTTTGGCGTTAGACCTTTTAAAACATACTCTTAGAAGTCGACAGCAACTTTATATCGATACGCCGTACTTGCTAATTCAGTCATTACATTATATTGGAAAAACCTATTTGGAAATATATGCCTTAGATAGCGCTGAGTTTTATTTCTTCCGTGCAAATGAACTTGCTATAAAATATCACCTTAACAATTGGATACCTGAGACGGAAATCGCTTTAGCAGAAGTTTACAGGTTACAAGGAAAAAACGTAAAGGCCAAATCTATTCTAATGAAGTATTATTGGATTAAGAGAAATCGAAACGATTTTCAGGTAAATAATAATCTGGGAAGCATTCTTTATGGTCTCGGCAAATACAAAAAAGCACTAAAGCACTTTCAAATAAGTGAGACTGTTTCGAACAATTGGTCCACTCCATACTATTTGCAAAGCAAAAAAGAGCTGATTTACCTCTATAATCATCTTAGTAAAACCTATTTCATTCTCGAGAAATACCACACCGCTTTTGATTATAGTATCCTTACAGAAAAGCTCATTTTTTTGGAATTAAATGGCAACAAGAATATTCTTTCCGAATCAGATTATTTTTCTTTTCTGAATTTGTTTAAGGATCAAACTGATTGGTTTCAATATCTATGCGCGTTATCAACTCACGAAAAGAACCCCGAAGGCAATGTTCGCTCGGACAGGGATGTTTTCCGATTCAATGAGTTATTCCATTTGCCAAGCAAGATCACCCCAGAAAATGCTTATTTCAAAGGGCTTTTGTTCAAGCAGGATTCATTGCAGATATATTTAGATACATTGAATCGCAAACTAATAACTGAAGATGCCGCTTACCTTAGGTTGATTTGCTTTCCCCTACTCAACGAATCAGGAAACGGTTACTTGGCCATAGTGAAAAATGGGAATTCGTCGCATTCAGATTACATAGAACTTGATATAAATTCTTCTTTCGATTCGATATTTACTTTTCAAAAAAATCTTGTTGTTGCGAAGCAAACATCAGACACCAAGGAGTATCAACTATTTTGGTCAAAGGTTGCGCCGTATCTCGCCGGGAAAAAGAAAATTTATTTTGCCGCTGATGGCATTTTCAACAATATAAATATTGAAGCACTACGTCTGCCAGGTGATGGCTTACATTATTTAGGAGACCAGTATAAAATTGAGCTTGTAAATAGCAGTCGAGAAATATTTACCGCTACGACGAATTACAATACTCTCAAGAGTATAGCTCTTTTTGGTTATCCCAGCTACACTTTATCTAAAAATGAACAACGCGATATAATTAGAAATAGTAAGATTGATACCACAGAACTATCTTTTCTGCGTGGGAGCAAAGGAATAACCGCTGAATACGCCTTTAAACCTCTACCAGCAACAAAACATGAAGTTGAAGAGATAGGTGCCGACCTAAATGCAAAAGGTTGGAATGTTACTATTTATATCGGTGTTAACGCTTTAGAGGAACAGGTGAAGAAAATTCAGAGTCCACGTGTCCTTCACATCGCAACTCACGGCTTTTTCGCACAAGACCTACAAGAGGACGGAAAAGTAAATTTTATGGGCATGGATAGCAGAGCGGTTAAGGAAAACCCAATGTTGCGCAGTGGTTTGGCATTTGCGGGTGCCGAAACTACAAGAACGGATACAACTCGTGGACAAGTATCCGGTATAGATGATGGAATCCTTACTGCGGAGGAAGCACAATATCTTCACCTGGACAGCACTGAGTTAGTTGTACTTAGTGCTTGCGAAACCGGCCTGGGGGAGATAGTTAATGGCGAGGGGGTTTACGGCCTGCAACGGGCTTTTCGTGCAGCGGGTGCGAAAAGTGTTTTAATGAGTTTATGGAAAGTAGATGATCTTGCTACTGAAACTTTAATGAAGAACTTTTACAAGCACTGGCTCGATGACGGACTGAATAAACATGATGCTTTATGGCAAGCAAAGTTGGATTTAAGAAACGATAAAAATCATCCGCAATGGGCTTTGCCATATTATTGGGGCGCATTTGTTCTTATCGGAGAATAAATGAATAAAGGGCAATGCGCCCTTATTCAATTTCTTTACCGAATTTCCTGTAACCGAAACAACGACGATTAAAACTCCAACAGCGAGGCATAAACCCACCCTGTTTTTACTTCACTGCCATAGTATACTGAATAATCTGTGAAAGACACTTTCACCCAATTGCCGGTTTTGTCCAATATTGTCAAGGATGTAGATACCGGTAGGGTGGAAATAATGCCATAATTTGTTGAAGGCCCTGTTCTTAAGTTGGCAGAAGAATTAGTCGTTGCATAACCAGATGAGGGGATGCTTCTGGTATCATTAGCGTATGAAGTGCTTCTCGTAGTATGCTCACTGCCCCAAATCACGCCACAATGGGGACATCTCATACCAACAGTAGAATTGTTTGATACAACAGCACCGCAATGCCCACAGGTTTTACTTTCGGTGGTGTAGGTCTGGGTATATCCGCCGTAGTTTGAGGAAAAAGATTGGCTGAATCCTGCAAATGTTATCGCTGTTAAGAAGATTGTCATAAGGGTTTTCATGATAATTAGTTTTTTGTTTTGAAATTGATTATACCCTTAATACCAGCTCATGAAAAAAGGTAACAGGGGAAGGGGAGAAAATTTTTCTGTTAATTTGCTATTACCTTTTTATTAAACCTGGTATTATATGGAAAGAAACATAAGCGGTTACTCCGATGCGGAAATTGTAGAAGGGATAAAAAATAAGGATAGCTGGGCTTTTAAAAGTCTATACAGTATCGACAGAAACGGGATAATAAATTTTGTAATGAACAACAATGGCGATCATAATGATGGGGAAGATGCCTTACAAGAGGGTGTAATTGGAGTATGGAAAAATATACTCGCAAACAAATACAAACTTAGTGAGGGTGCCCGATTAAAAACCTATTTGAATAAAATAAGTCGAAATTGGTGGTATAACCAATTGCGAATACGAGGGATTACATTTCAAATAGCTGATGATTTTGAGCTTGAGGATATAATTGTTGATGTTGAAGATTCTGATGAAAGGATAAAAAAACTTAGCAAATATTTCTCTCTGCTTGGCGAGAAGTGTCAATCGATTCTGAAGCTTCGTTTTTGGGAAAAGAAAAAACTTGAAGAGATAGCCATTATACGCGGAAATACATTACAAGTTATCCGCAATGGTAGTTCAAAGTGTATTAGAGACCTATTCGAAATGTATAATAATAATAAGCCATGACAGAGGAAACCATTGATAGAATAGAGCGATATTTGAACGGCGAATTATCAGAAGCCGATCGTATTTCTTTTGAAAAAGAAGTGCAAAATGATACGGATTTGCAGAAAAAAGTAGAGTTTATGGGTTTGTTGCCAAGGGCAATTCTACTTCATTCCGAAGATTCTTTAAGGAATCAGTTGAAGGAAATTGAAGCAAGTTTGCCCAAGGTTGAATTTGTACCTGAAGAAGAAGCAGTCGAAGCTGAGTATTCAATCGGAGCGAAGAGGAGTATTTCTGAAGAGTTAAATCAAGCAGCGGAACCGAGATCAGAATACTCGGCACCTAAATCCATTTCAAGGTCCCTTTGGATAAGATATGCAGTAGCGGCAAGTGTGCTGCTTCTTGTTGGCCTCTTCCTTTTCAGAGATGAGATTTTTAAACCTGGAATAAATCAAAACCAGGTCGCAGAAAACCTGGCAGATAGCTTGAAGCAAGAAAGACTAAGAACTGTCCTACCGGAAAAACATCTTGCAGTCGCAAATATGCCAATAACTAAAATTGAGGACAGTAAATTTGGTTTTGTAAAAAATCAACTTGAAAGAAAAATAGTTATTGTCCAGGAAACAGATTCGGCTGCATTAAGTGCATTTATGGTGGGGAAAACGGGCAACTCCAATGAAGTGGAATATGGACTATATCGATTAGTTCAAGATACTTTATACTTAAATACCGGAGTCCTGGAAAAATCAATTCAAGTTTTCGATTTTGATATAAAAGCTCAATCAGGTGAAATAATTGATTCAACCGGTCAAATGCTTCACTATGATAAACCAGCCCTCCATGGTTTATATCTGTTAAGAGAGATTCATTTCTATAAGATTATAAAGACAGAGAACTACGTGCCACTCGTTCCCGTGAAGGAATCAGAATTAGCTTTGGTCAAATTTTATACCGCCAAATGAAAAGTAGCTTATTCGCCTCTATTTTACTACTCCTAAAAATTGGTTTGATTGCCAAAACTGATTCTTCACACAGTAAATTCATTTATTACTTGGAACTGCTAGAAAGTTCTCGCAAATATTAATTATAGTATTAAAATTAATTTACCCTTCAGTAGTTGCATTGTGTTACATGTTCTTCACCTTCGGTTTGTAAAAAATATTCATCTCTGTAGAATGATCCGCGCTTCCCCATGGACACTTAAAACCATCAGGTGCCTTCTTGCGAAATATAAGGCCTATTGTTACCTCATAGGCTCCTTTTGTTTGACCGGCCAGGCCTAAGTACGGGAAATCAGCGGTAAATCCCACATAATATTCATCCCCTCTCTTATTATTCTTTTCAAGTCGACCATTATGGGATAAACCAACCAAAATCGCATTCGTGTTTAAATTATAGCCCGGTGTAGCCAATCTATGAAGTACGGAAAGAGTAATAGGTGTTGGAACGTTTTTAGATGGATCAACTCTAAAGTAGAGGTCAATGCCGGTGTTTAACTCATAAAATTTTCCTTGAGTTTCAAATACTACTATCGGACCAAAGGAAACGTGGTCACCGGCCACATTAATGGAACTACGATAATTGGCAACAAATTTTTTGGGTATCCGCGTTTGCTCAGTTGTAGCTTGAGTTAATGATACATAGGGCGTTAGAATATGCGTCATAGAGAACCCAACCTCATTATACCATTTATCTTGTGCCATAAAGTTATTCCAAAGCAATAAACCCGCGTCCATGTCCCAAAAAGGTCTTGTGGTTTCATTACCTGTATGGCCAAATCCAGATGTAGGACTTATTCCATAATCATCGCTTAATTGGTCAGTAAAAACAAGTTTATCCCAATTTACACTCACCGTGCTCATATATCCTTTAAAACCTAAAGTCAATTGAAGTCGAGGTTGCTTGTCATAACGTTTGACCCGGATAGCAAAATGCTGGGCATATGTTATTCCAAATGTATTTGTCGTTAAATAACCTTCCCCTTCTTCGTCCTGCATTGCGAAAAAGCTAAAGGAACCAGCATAATCTCCTTTTTCATGTAGAGAGGCACTTACAAAGGCATAATAAGTAGCGAGTGGGCCAAGTATAACTTTGCCCGGCACATTGGGCCACAGTGAACGGTAGGTAGCGGCAAATTCGTAACCTCCATGATAGCCTGTGTAGGCAGGGTTGAAATAATATTGATTGAGGTTAAACTGTGAAAATGTTGGGTCTTGGGAATAGGAATTGCATGATGACAAAATAAACAATCCTAAAATACAGGATTTCAAAATTTTAGAAAAGCGCCGATAAGAAATTGAACTTCCTGAAAGCATTTTAGTAACTATTGTTCTTCTAAAAGAAGATTAATGCTGATATTTTATGTTTCGTTTACCTAACCAAAGTAATACTTCCAATTCTTTTTATTCCTCCTCCTTCATCCTTTTTATATTTCATTCCAGGCCAAATCTCCCCATCAATAAAAACAGCATCTACCTTCCATACATAAACATCTTGGGGACAAGGAATTCCCTGGTAAGTACCATCCCATGCCTCAGCAGGTTTCGTATCAATTAAAACGCTAGACTCCCATAACAGTTTTCCCCATTTATCGAAAACCTGAGCCCGATAATCCCGAATTCCCATGCCTATGGGTTTCCATATTCTTACCAGCGTATCACTTCCACCAAAATCCGGCGCTAAAGCGTTGGGAACATAGAGGTCCTTTTTAATAACCAAGAAAGTTTTCGAAATGGTATCCTGGCAGTAAATATTTGAAGCTATTAGTGTTATAGTAAATGAATCCACTTCCTCGTATCTATGAACGGGATTTACTACTACTGAATTAAATCCATCCCCAAAATTCCAGATATAACTGGTAGCATTTTGACTTTGATTAATAAAGTCAACCGTACCGTCAAAAGGATATCCAGAAGAGTTAATGAGTGTATCAAAGTTTGCAATAGGCTTGATATGAACTTTCACTGTATCCGATAGAGTAATAGTATCGCCACATGTAAGAAATGAATAAGCAGTTACCGAAATCGAATATGTTCCGGTATCCTGATAAGTGTAAGTGACCGTAGGTAAAGTTGTAGAAACCGTTGACGTGCCATCACCAAAATTCCACAAGAAAGCATTCCCGTTAGTTGTATTTGCGCTGACAGTTATTTGCAAAGGTTCACAGCCTTCAAAAGGTTCGATATTTACAGAATTAATTACCGGTAAGGGGTAAATGGCAATCGGATGTTGCGCAGTATCCTTGCAATTAAACTGATTGAAAGCTGTAAGTAAGACGTTGTAATTTCCTGCTGTTGAGAAAGTTGCCAATGGATTTACGGCGGTGGAATAGGTGTTGTTTCCAAAATCCCAAGAGTATCCCTGGGCACCTGTGGAAGTATTCGTGACCTGAACCGGAGCAGGTAAACCGCAGAAATAATTTGCAGGGAGAGTAAAATCGGCAATTGGTTTCGGGTAAATAATAAAAGGATGGCTAATCGTATCACTGCAAAAATTTGTTGAGCCTATCAAGGTAATCGTAAAAGTTCCAGGTGTGGTGTATTCGTTCGCCGGGTTTGACACCACAGAGGTATTTCCATCGCCAAAATTCCATTGATAAAAATTTGCACCCACAGAGGTATTGGTAAATTGTATTGGCTGGGTATTTACGCAAGTATCATATCCTGAAAAATTAACGATTGGCTTTGTAAGCACGGTCACAGGGTAGCATTTAGTGTTAGCACACCCGTTACTTGACGTAACAGTAAGACAAGCGTTATAACTTCCTGTACTGTCGTAAATATGCTTAACAACATTGCCTGAAAGTGAATCACCATCTCCGAATTGCCAATTAAAGGCGCTTAAAAATGAACTGTCAGGAGAGGTTGATTGCTCGATAAATGTTACCGGAGTGTTTTGACAAATGTTGTTGTTAAATGAGAAATCAACAATTGGCGATGGCTTAACGTAAATGGTATCAAAGGTTGTTTTAGTCGCACAGAAATCGGTTATATAAAGAGCCACAATGTGTGTTCCCGCACTAAAGGTGTGCTGCACGGTTGTTCCGGGAGAAACTACCAAATTAGCACCTACACAGGTATCGTTCACAATGTCATAATCAAAGCACCAGCTTGTATATAAAGATCCGGTGGAAAGATCTCTAAAAGTAAATGTATCTCCCGCACAACCAATTGGGGAATTGACGCTCATAAAAGCCTGAATGGTATCAGGTAGGACAATAACCATGTGCGTCACTGTTTTTGAACCACAAGAATTATGGCCAGTAAGTGAAACGATAAAAGTATCGATTGTAGTAGAATTGTTTACAAAAGTATGATGGAGCAATCCCCAATACGGTGGCGTTGGGCTTCGAATTAGCAAAGTATTTGGTGTTGAATCCCCCCAATTGAAAGAAAGTGTATCAGAGCTTGAAAAGATCAAATTGCTGGTAGTAAAGCTAACATGAAGGTCGGAACACCCGAAGTTCTGAGACATTGCAAAATCTATTGGAAGCGCCGGTGAAACTGACCACCTAAGGCCGGAGCAAGCTGACCACCTTGGCCGGTCCAAATTGACCACCCAAGGCCGGTCCAAACTGACCACCTGAAAAAGATAAGTTCATGCATTAGCGGAAGCATACTCTAAGTTGCCTCAAACAACTGACGAGAATGGCTAATAATCCGATAATCATGAGTAAAATAAGACACATTCTCCGCCTTCATTCGCAAGGACGTAATAAGCTATTGATAGCCAATCATACCGGTGTATCGCGCAATACGCTGAAGAAATATCTGAAGGAATTTGAACGCAGCGGACTTAGTTTTAAAGAGATCAATGAACTAAGCGACAAAGACCTGGAAGACCTTTTTATCAAGCCCGAAGAGAAGCCCATCACCCCCAAACAGCAAACATTATTCGGCCTCTTCCCGGCTATGGATAAAGAGCTGAAACGCAAAGGCATGACCCGGCTTCTGTTATGGACGGCCTACCGGCAAAAGTACCCTGACGGTTATAGCCTCAGTCAATACAAAAGCTATTTTGCCAGGTGGAAAGCACAGGTAAATCCCAGTATGCACATAGAGCATAAAGCCGGGGATAAGTTGTATGTAGACTTTGCCGGTGACAAGCTAAGTATCATAGATAAACAGACAGGGGAAATACAGGCTGTAGAGGTGTTTGTAGCCATTCTGGGAGCCAGTCAACTCACCTATGTTGAAGCTGTTATGACCCAGCAGAAAGAAGATTTTATCGGGGCGTGTGAAGGTGCGCTGCACTATTATGGCGGTGTTCCTGCCGCGATAGTTCCTGACAATCTAAAATCAGCCGTTATCAAAAGCAGCAAATACGAGCCGGTTTTAAATGAAACCTTTGCCGACTTTGCTGAACATTACAGCACCACCATATTACCCGCCAGGGCTTATCGCCCCCAGGATAAAGCGCTGGTAGAGGGGGCTGTAAAAATCATTTACACGCGCATCTACACCCAGGTGCGCCCTAATCAATACTTTACCCTTGAAGAGCTTAACCGGGCCATACTGGTCGCCCTGGAGGTGCATAACCTTACCCCGCTCAAAGGACGCAATTACAACCGCAGGCAACAGTTTGAAGAGGTAGAACGCGCAACACTTGCTCCGCTGCCCCCGCTACGTTATGAACTAAAGAAACAGCTCTTTGCCACTGTCATGAAGAACGGCCATGTATCCATGAGCGCTGATAAACACTACTACAGTGTTCCCTTCCGCTTCATTGGCAAGAAGGTAAAACTGATGTACTCGCGCAGCACCGTAGAGGTGTTCTATAAC
>Ga0364880_10016_pt1 | contig 118078 bp, 85 predicted proteins | sample ExccelJu500001D3_5_FD_206927 | JGI IMG/M metagenome (GOLD analysis project Ga0364880, IMG submission 206927) | Enriched cells from Trout Bog Lake Hypolimnion, Wisconsin, USA - BchlTB.July30.5000.01.D3 | ecosystem: Environmental > Aquatic > Freshwater > Lake > Hypolimnion/Profundal zone | place... | reverse complement strand
TTAGATCAAAGCGGAGTGCTTACGGCGGGGACGTTGAACCTGACGAATACTGCGGGGAATACGAATTTGGGAACGCAGACGAACATGATCACGACTCTTGGGACAATTAATGCCGGAGGGCACACCTTTTCGCTGAAGAATGGAAAAACACTCAACCAAAGCGGAGTGCTTACTGCGGGGACGTTAAATCTGACGAACACCGGCGGGAGCACGACGCTGGATAACGCCGGGAACGTGATCAATCATTTAGGTGTGGTCAACGCGACCGGGCAGACGTTCACACTGACGGACACCGTGGCATTGGACCAGAGCGGGGCGCTGCAGGCGGACACGCTGGTGTTGACGAACACCGGCGGGAGCACGACGCTGGATAACGCCGGGAACGTGATCAATCATTTAGGTGCGGTCAACGCGACCGGGCGGACGTTCGCATTGACGGACACCGTGGCATTGGACCAGAGCGGGGCGCTGAAGGCGGACACGCTGGTGTTGACGAATACCGGTGGTGACACGACGCTGACTAACGGCGGGAACGTGATCAATCATTTAGGAGCGGTCGATGCGACGGGGCGGACGTTCGCATTGACGGACACCGTGGCATTGGACCAGAGCGGGGCGCTGCAGGCGGACACGCTGGTGTTGACGAATACCGGTGGTGACACGACGCTGACTAACGGCGGGAACGTGATCAATCATTTAGGAGCGGTCGATGCGACGGGGCGGACGTTCGCATTGACGGACACCGTGGCATTGGACCAGAGCGGGGCGCTGCAGGCGGACACGCTGGTGTTGACGAATACATCCGGAGCAACGGATCTGAGCAGCCAGAATAACGCGATCGCTCATCTTGGGACGATCAATGCCGCAGGTCAAACGTTTTCGTTTAAGGACACAAAAGCCGTAGATCAAACGGGAGCTTTGACGGCGGATAAGCTTCTTCTGAAAGGATCAGGTCCATTTACCCTGACAAACGCAAATAATAATGTTAACACTATAGCTGCTGATGTGACAGGTGCGCTCAGCTATGTGGACAAGGATGCACTGACGGTGGGAACGGTGGGAACGACCAAGGGTATTAATACGGGCGGGAATGACGTCACACTTACTACCGGAGGGGATCTGACGATCGGAACCGGGGCGCCTGAGGCCATTACAGCGATCGGGAAAACTGTGACGTTGAATGTTACCGGCAAGATCAAGGACGGTAACGATGCCGTGACGGGTGAATACAAGGGAGGAAATCCTGAAATCATTGCGGGTAAAGCCAGTCTTAACGCAAGCGCTGGGATTGGGAGTGGCACGAATGCTCTTGAAATGGAGCTTTCGAATTTCAGCGGGGCTGGAACAAATGGACAGTTAGAAGCGAGCGGCGGAACGGGTGGTGTTTATCTGACGAACAAGAATACCACCGTGCCGCAGGGATTGGAAATCGTTGGCTTCGGAGTGACAACGACAGGCGGGGATATCTTCGTTATGTCGGGCAGTCCTCTGACCATTAGTGTGGGAGTCGTCAACAGTGGCGGCGGGAATATCACGCTTTCGGCTCTTGGCGCTACTTCTAAAGATGATCTGAACGTTAATGCAGATGTCAAGGCAACGGGTGGTAACGGGAATGTTCTGCTTACGGCCGGTAACGACATTAACGTGGCACCGGGAACCACGGTCAGCGCGGCAGGCACCGGGACCGTGACTTTGGCGGCCGGCGAGGATTACACGGACGGAACTCTGAACCGTGACGGGAACACGGGCGTTGGCGGCGGCAGTATCAATATGGCCGAAAGCGCGAAGGTTTCCAGTGGCGGTGGGAATATTCTTTTGGATGCCGCAAACAACGTTGTGGTCGGCTCTGCGGACGCTGGTTCGGGGGATATCACGGTTCATGCCGTGGCGGGTTCCGTGTTGGATGAGAATACGGGTGTAGCCAATACCAATTCTGATTTTAAAGCCAACAATTTGACCATTACAGCCGGAGCGGATATCGGTGCGGCCATAGATCCCATTGAGGCAACTGCTGCCTCACTTACCGCAACGGCGGGAGGGAATACCTATATTGCCGGCACTGGGGATACGATTCTAAACATGACTTCCACGAACGGCAGTATTAATTTCGGCACGACCGGCAATATCACGCTTGGGCATGCGTTCGCCGGGAACGGGCAGGTCAATCTGACGGCCGGCAATTCGATCCTTTCGCAGGGCGGACCGGCGGTGCGTGTAATCGCCAATGACCAGATCAAATTTATTGCGGGAGGTGTTGTCGGTACTGCCAGTACCCCGATCCAGGTGCAACTCAACAATCCCGGAAATCTTGTTCTCGGAGTGAGCGGCCAGATCGGCATGTTGTCCGCGAATATCCTCGGGAATTTTACTCGATCGAGTGTCCAATTTCTGAACACACCTCCTGGGTTGGCCCTTTTGAATGGGACCGTGTCCGGCGGTACGGAAGTTCCGTTCCTTGAACAAACGACTTCCGGCTTGTATCGTAATCCGAATCCCGTCAGCCTGCCGCAGTACGGGCAGTTTGACGGTCGGTATGCGGCAGATTTTCCGGCGATTTTCAATATGGACCGGTTCGCGGTTGCGCCCTCCATTGGAATCAATACGCTGGGGATCGACGTTATGCCGATCGAAGGTCTTGCAATCATTCCAACGGTGGTTCCAATCCCTGTCCCCGCAGTGCCGCCAGTGCCGATCCCCGCAGCCGAGCGTCCGCCCCTTACGGTACCGCTTCCGGGAGTTGCAAAGCCCCCCATGCGGCAAATTACTCCCGAGAGGACCTCAGCTGTCTATGTGGCTCCTGGGCATGGGAACAGTACTTCGGGTCATTTGATTTCTGCGCTATCATCGCGTCCAACAGGGTCTAATCAGGACAAGAAAAAACAGGGGAACGTGGGTCCGGCAGGAACACCTCCGCTTGTGGTCCCAATCCCGGTTTCCGCACAACCTTTCGCCGGGGGACCTAGGGCGGAGAATAACAACCCTCCGTTCTCTGTGAATGCAATTTCTCAGACGGTCCGCATGATGCGCGATCAGTCCCAACAGGTTCAGTCGCCGGTCAAGCATGATGAAGTCAGTACCGAAACAGTGACAACTCCGGCGCCGGCGAGCTTGACTTCGGAAACCGCGAAAAGATAGAAGAAAAGATTTCTTGGCGATCTTTTTAACACCCGGTGTTGCTCATAGGGCATCGTCGGGTGTTTTTTTTTGGTGTTCCTGCCGGACCCACGTTCCCCTGTTTTTTTTTGGGGGGGGGGGACATATTGAAAGAGGGAAGCGGTATGATCTACGGGAGATAGGCCTGTAGAGAAACGTTCCGGATCCAGCCTTCCCATTCATTCCAGGTCTCCTGGTCCAGCGTCGCGAAACCTTTGGAGCGGCGGCTCCAGTTCATGAAGGTCTCGGTTTTTACCCCTTGATCCCATCGCTCGGCAAGCCCACGGTCCGGACTTCCGTCATCCCCGTAGCGCAACAGGGCGTGATAAACCAGGCCCGCTTTGGGTTCGTTCCCGATCTGTTTGTATTGGGTCCAGGAAAGCGATTTGGCCTTTCCCGTATCAAGGAAATATTCATAGACCATGAGCTCTCGGGTGGCTTTTCTGCCGGCCGGTTGATAGATAATATCAAAAAATTCCTTCTCTTTAGCTTTGTGATCGTTCAGATAATTGTAATCCACGCGGTGGCGAATGGTCTTCTTGTAAAGAAGCGTATTGTCCGCGTCAAATTCTTCAACCACCGTCTGGTGTTTTAATTCATCGCCTTCGTTCGCGTTCTGGGTGAGGACCGTGGCATGATGCCCGTTTGAATAAACGCGCGAGCAAGAGCTTGAGCCATCGGCTGCGTCGCCATTTTGAGAACATTGTTCGGAAACAAGCATGGCCACCTCGTCGGTCTTTTCAAGTATCGTGCCCTGCAGAACCTGGAGCGTAACGGGTGTTTGGCTAACGTTATTTACCGCTGTGGGTTCCGGAAGTGTGGACGAAGGGGCAGCGTTTGTCGCGGCACCTCCGGCAAGAGGCGAGTTTCCCATTAAAAAATCAATCGAGTTGTTAGTCGCGGAGGAGCCCTGTGTTTGCGAGATAGCTTTTCCGGTTTCCTGATTTGATGTCACAGGGACCCCTGGCTGTGATGGGGCGCTGGATCTTGCCGTGGCTTGAGGTTCACGAGCCAGCGCTGACGGGATGATCAGAAGAAATATGAGTGAGATTATGATGAATAAATCGAGAGGCAATCTCGTTAAAAGCTCGAGCGCTATGCTTTTTTCTTTGTAGCCCATTTCTAGAAATCCTTTCTTTTTTCTCTACCTACTCTGAAACATAACACATACTTATTTAAAATAAAAGCATACTATCAAAAGAAAACGGAAAAACTAACTAGCAATAAATAGCATTTATATCAATAAATAGCATTATTTAGCATTATTTCTTAATATTACAAATATTATTACAATAATGACAAAATTTTAAAAATTTGATTCGGTATTCATTAATGTTTTAATTAATGTGTTATACTGATATTGAAGATACGAGAACTTAAAAAATCATTTCGGTGCTATACAGAGGTGATACCGAAGAGGTGCTCTTTTTATGGAAAAAAAAGCGCTCAAAGTTCTGGTGATCGAGGACGATCCAAACTATTTCATTTTGGTGAACGAACGCTTGTCTCAAAATCATGACCCTTCTTTCGAACTCACGCGCAGCAAACATATGCAATCGGGTCTTGAACGTCTCAGAGAAGGTGATATGGATGTGGTCCTGCTCGATCTCATGCTTCCCGACAGTGAGGGGCTCGACAGCTTTCTTTCGGTACACAGAGCGTTTCCTGCAGTTCCGGTGATCATACTCACTTCGGTCGATGATGACGATCTTGCTGCGCAGGCGATCGCTTGGGGGGCTCAAGACTATTTGACCAAGGGAAGTTTTGATCGAGAACTTTTGGTCAAAAGTATCTGTTATGCCATCAGCCGGAATCAGGGCCAATTGCAGTTGCAAAAGTATTATCAGGAGAACGAGCACTCCAAACGGACGCTTCAGGACAAAGATGAAAGGTTCCGGAGTCTCGTTTCGAACATACCGGGTGCGGTTTATCGGTACACCTTATCGGCGCCCGGGGAATGGAAGACGGATTTTATCAGCGACGTTATCAAGGACATCTCGGGCCTTTCGGCCGCCGAATTTATGGGGAAGAGCATCGCCGCCTATTTTGAAAAGGTCCTGCCTCAGGACCTTCTGCTGCTTCAGGATGCGTTCGAGAAGTCAATCCGGGAAGGAAGTATGTTCAGCCTGGATTACCGCATCCGGCATGTGAACGGAGATTTCCGCTGGGTCCATGATCACGGGCGCGCTGTTCGGAATGAAGAGGGGAGAGTGACGCACGTGGACGGTGTTATTTCCGACGTCACGGAACGGACGAAAGAAAAGGAGCGCTTCAACCAGCTGGTCTATTATGATGCCCTGACGAATTTGCCGAACCGGGAGCTTTTTATCGATCGTTTGGATCAGGCGATCCAGCAAGCCCGGCGTAAGAAAGAGATCGGGGCGGTGTTGGCTTTGGACTTGGACCATTTCAAGCGTATTAATGACACGCTCGGGCATCCCATTGGCGATCAACTGATCAAGGCGGTCTCGGTACGGCTTTTAAAGGTGCTTTTTGATTCCGATACCGTGACGCGCATCGGCGGAGGGGCGTTTATTCTTTTACTGCCCCGCGTAAAAAAGAACGAGGACGCGGAGAATGTTGCCAATAAGCTTCTGATGGCTTTCAAGTCCCCCTTTCTCATCAACGGACATGAGCTTTTTACGAGTTGCAGCATCGGGATCGCGCTTTTCCCAAACGATGGCGAAACAAGCGATATCCTGATCAAGAACGCCGATGCGGCCATGCATATCGCCAAAGAGCGGGGCAAAGACCGGTTCCAGCTTTTTTCCTCCTCCATCGCCAATAATAGTTTTGAACGGCTCGTCCTTGAGAACAGTCTTCGTCGCGCGTTGGAGCGCAACGAATTCCAGCTTTATTATCAGCCCCAGCTCGATCTTCGCACCGGGAAGACGATCGGGGCGGAGGCGTTGATCCGCTGGCAGCATCCGGACCTGGGTTTCATTCCTCCGCTGGAATTCATTCCGATCGCGGAAGAGACGGGGCTCATCCACCCGATCGGGGAGTGGGTCCTAAGGACGGCATGCGAGCAGAAGAAACTTTGGGACCTGGAGGGTTTCAAATCTTTCCGGATCTCCGTGAACCTTTCGGCCCGTCAATTCCATTATGCCACGCTGGTGGATATGGTCGGGGATACCATTCGAAAGAGCGGGATCGATGCAAGGGATCTGGACCTAGAGCTTACGGAAAGCACGATCATGGATCGTCTGGATGAAACCACGCTGACACTTCGCCGGTTGAAAAATATGGGGACGCATATTTCAATTGATGATTTTGGGACCGGTTATTCCTCCCTGATGTACCTGAAGACATTTCCCATCGACACCATCAAGATCGACAAATCGTTCGTGAACAATGTGACCACCGATCCCGATGACCGAGCGATCACCCAGGCCATTATTTCCATGGCCCACAGCTTGAAACTGGATGTCGTCGCGGAAGGGGTGGAGACCAAGGAGCAGCTTGAGCTTTTGAAGTCCCAGAGCTGCGATATCATTCAAGGCTACCTTTTTAGCAAGCCCATCCCTGTCCATGATATCTCGCCGTTTCTTCTGAGCGACGCCGCCAAAAAGATCCTCGCGTAGAGCGGCATTTTGTTCTTCATTCCTGTGCCGCTGGCCGTTCCTTCCTCAGGCCATTTTTTCTTTTGTTTCTATCCAGTGGGATGCCCCTTTTGCCGATAGGAAAGAGGATGGATACGACGCCGATTCCCGAAGTGAAACCGAAAGACAAGGACCAGTTCCTCTTTGAGGAATTTCTGAACTATCTCTCCGTTGAAAAAGGTCTGGCTCAGAACACGCTTGACGCTTACCGGCAGGACCTTACGCGCTACCATGCGTTCCTCAAAAAAGAAAAAATTTCCGATTGGAGCAAGGTTTCACGGACGCATATTCTGAAATTCCTGAATGCGGAAAGCCAGCGAGGTCTCGAATCTTCCTCGATCGCACGCGGGCTGGTCTCGGTCAAGCTTTTTCACCGTTTCCTCGTCAAGGAACGCCATGTCCCCAGCGATATCACAAGTGTTCTTGAATCGCCGAAGCTTTGGAAAAAATTGCCGCATTTCCTGACCACGCAAGAGATGGGATCCCTTCTCAAGATGCCGGATACCCGAAAGCCTGCGGGAATACGCGATCTGGCGCTTTTGGAATGTCTTTATGCGACCGGAATGCGGGTCTCTGAGATCACGGAGATCCCGGTGGATCACGTGTATCTGGACAATAAATTCATCAAATGCCGCGGCAAGGGCGACAAAGAGCGTCTTGTGCCCCTTGGCGGTGTGGCGGTTGCAGCTTGTCGGAACTATCTTGTCCGAGTTCGTCCCAAAATGAAGCCCAGGACGAACCATTTTTTTCTCGGAAGGAACGGGGGAGGGTTGACGCGGCAATTCGTGTGGCAGATGATCAAAAAATATGCGCGTCTTGCCGGAATTACCAAAGAGATCACGCCTCATACGTTCCGCCACTCTTTTGCGACTCATCTTTTGGAACGCGGCGCGGACCTGCGCGTGGTGCAGGAGCTTTTGGGCCACGCCGATATTTCCACGACACAGATCTACACGCACGTCTCCGGAAACCGTCTCAAGTCCGTGCATGCGAAGTTCCATCCCCGCGGCTGACGCCGCGAGCTATGCGCGTAACGCGCAAAGTACAACGAGAAGATTCCTGCTATTGCGTTGAGCGTTGCGCGTAGCACGTTGCGCTTGGGTGTTTTTACGAGCTATGATATACTCTCGCCGCGAGGTGATTCCTATGAAAAAACTTCTGACAGTTTCAGTTTTGGGGATGTTGTTTCTTTTGATGGCGCTCCCGCTTTTACGGGCGGCTGAAGACGAAGCAAAAGGGACGGGAATGAGTGGCTCTCCGGCCGAGTTCTCTGATATGGAAAAGACTCTCAAACAGGATCGTGCGGACAATCTCGAACGGCGTATCGGGGACTTAGAGCAGGCGAACCGGTTCATGTCAGAGCGCGTGAAAATGCTTGAGAAGTCGGTGTACGACCTGAAAGACAAGGTTGATAGAAAGTTTTAGTTTTTGCCTTTTGGGATGCGTTGACATTCTGTATAGTGAAAGCTATACTGCGCTTGTCTTAGTTTTTGTTTTTAAAATGGCGACAAGTGCTGCCCCAATTTCAGAAATCTGAAGTTGATAAGAATGGGGACTGCATTTGTTTTTAGTTCATTATTCTCCCCGTAAATTGTTTTTCAATCGTGGGTTAGATTTGACACAGACCTCGTGTTTCTTGAGGTGTCGGGCTCTTAGGGGTAGGTAGGTCTATCAGGGCGCTATCGTCTAGCCTGATCTAGGACGCTGCCCTCTCAAGGCAGAAACACGGGTTTAAATCCCGTTAGCGCTAGAGTTCGACCGCGTCTCGCCGGGTACTAGCGGCAAGAGCATGAAATGCGGCAACATTAGGAATTTAAGGAGGCTTAGTACATCCTATGATCAGTCGTTACTCTCGCCAGGAAATGGCGAAGATATGGACGGAAAAGAACAAGCTTCAAAAGTGGCTTGAGGTGGAACTGGCCGCGCTTGAGGGGCTTGCCCGCTACAACTATATCCCCAAGGATGTTCCCGCGAAGGTTCGCGCCCGGGCGAAGTTCGACATAGAGCGCGTAAAAGAGATCGAAAAGGTCGTCAATCACGACGTCATCGCTTTTCTGACCAATATTTCCGAGAACGTCGGCCCCGTCGGCCGCTATGTCCACTTTGGTCTGACCTCGTCGGATATTCTGGATACCGGACTATCGCTTCAGGTCCAGGAAGCCTCGGATATTCTTATCCGTGAACTTACAAAACTCATCTCCCTGCTCGGCAAAAAAGCCAAAGAGCACGCCAAGACCCTGATGGTCGGCCGCTCGCACGGTGTGCATGCCGAACCCATCACATTCGGGCTCAAAATGGCGCTTTTTTATGAGGCATGCAAACGTGGTCTTACTCGCCTTGAAACCGCCAAGGAAAATCTCCGCTACGGCAAGATTTCCGGCGCGGTTGGGACTTTCGCGAACGTGGATCCCAGGGTCGAAGCATTTGTTTGTAAGAAGCTCGGGCTGAACCCGGCGCCGGTTTCAACACAGATTCTTCAACGCGACCGTCATGCGGAGTTTCTCGGAGCGATCGCTATTGTGGGCGGGTCGCTTGAGCAGCTTGCGACCGAGGTCCGGGGTCTTCAAAAAACAGAAACCTTTGAGGTCCAGGAATTCTTCTCAAAAGGACAAAAAGGTTCTTCGGCCATGCCGCACAAGCGTAACCCGATCACTTGCGAACGAGTGGCAGGGCTTTCCCGCATTCTTCGCGGAAATGCGCTTGCGGGTTTTGAGAATATCGCGCTTTGGCACGAGCGGGACATCACCCATTCCTCGGTAGAACGCGTTATTTTCCCCGATAGCACCATCCTGCTGGATTATATGCTCGGGCTTATGCAGAACGTGATCAAGAACCTCGTAGTCAATAAGGACCGTATGCTGAAAAACCTCGAGTCAAGCCGCGGGATGGTGTTCTCACAAAGCCTGCTCCTTGCGCTCGTGGAAAAAGGTCTGACGCGCGAGGAAGGCTACAAGCTTGTGCAGGACGCGGCCCAGAAGCTTTGGGAAGATGGAAAGCTTTATCTTGAGCAAGTCGTGTTGAAAGATGCGAAGATCTTAAAAGTCTTGACGCCCCAAGAGGTTCGCGCGGTCTTCAGTTATGACAGGCATCTTAAGAATGTACCGGTGATCCTGAAACGCACAGGGATCCTTCCGTCCTCAAAATAGGAGGCAGCATGGCCAGTGATATTGATAGGCATGAAGCGATCCTGGAAACACATCTGCCGCTTCCGCGCGTCGCGGTGGGGAAGGTGCGGGACATCTATGGCGTGGGTCCGGACAAGCTTCTGATCGTGACGACCGACCGGTTGAGCGCCTTTGACGTGGTGTTGCCCGATCCGATCCCGATGAAGGGGAAAGTCCTCAATCAGATCACGCTTTTCTGGCTGGAGCATTTCAAGGACATCCTTCCGCAGCATTTGATCACCGCCGATGTGGACGCGATGGGGCTGCCGAAAGACGTGGCCGCCAATTTTCGTCATGAATTGATCGGGCGATCGGTGCTCGTGAAACGGGCGGAACCGCTCGCGATCGAATGCGTGGTGCGCGGTTACATCACCGGGTCCGGGTGGAAGGATTATCTGAAGACGGGAAAGGTTTGCGGGCACACGCTTTTGCCGGGAATGAAGCAGTGCCAGAAGTTCCCGGAGCCGATCTTTACCCCGTCCACGAAAGCGAAGACCGGGCATGATATCAATATCGATTTCAGCGAAGCGATACGGATCGTGAGGAAGGACATCGCCCAGCAGGCCAAAGAACTTTCCATTCTGCTTTACAAAAAGGGTCAGGAATACGCAGCGGCGAGGGGGATCATCATTGCGGACACGAAGTTCGAATTCGGCATCCATGACGGGAAAATGATGCTGATCGACGAGATCCTGACGCCCGACAGTTCCAGGTTTTGGCCGGCCGACCGGTACGAGACCGGTCATGACCAGCCGAGTTTTGACAAGCAGATCGTGCGGAATTATCTCGAGACGCTTACGTGGGACAAACGTCCCCCCGCGCCGGAACTTCCCGGCGATATCATCGAGAAGACCACCGAAGCCTATTGCGAAATTTATAAACGATTATCTGGAAAAGATATCCGAAGCCAAAAGTAGGAGAGGCCATGCAATTTAAAGCGAGAATCCATACAAGTTTAAAAAAATCGGTCCTGGACCCGCAGGGGCAGACGACGCTTCACGCGCTCGAGTCCCTGGGATTCAAAGAAGCGAAGAGCCTGAGGGTCGGGAAGTATTTCGAGCTGGCGCTTGAAGCGGAGACCCTGGCAAAGGCGGAAGAATGTATCCATGCCATGTGCGACAAGCTGCTTCATAATCCTGTGATCGAAGAGTATTCATTCGAAATTCAAGAACTGCCTTCATAACTCAGCATTAAGGATGCAGGATGTAGGATGAGGGGAACTTTGGATTTGCGTCATCCGATATCCTTTATCCGTCATCCAGGGATCTTAAGATGAAAGCCGCGGTCATTGTGTTTCCAGGTTCCAATTGCGATACGGATTGTTTTCACGCGCTGAAGGATGTTGTCAAAGTGCCGGTGGAATACGTCTGGCACAAGGAGCGGGACCTTCCCAAAGTGGATCTGGTGGTCATTCCTGGCGGTTTCAGCTACGGCGACTATCTCCGCACCGGGGCGATCGCGCGTTTTTCTCCGATCATGGAATCCGTGATCAAGCATGCCCACGAGGGACGCGCCGTGATCGGGATCTGCAACGGGTTCCAGATCCTCCTGGAAGCCGGGCTCCTGCCGGGTGCGATGCTGAGGAACAAGACCCTGGAATTCATCTGCAAACATACTTGGATCCGCACCGAGGAGAATCTCACGATCTTTACCGGGCAGATGGACCCGGGCGAGACGCTTTGTGTCCCCATCGCGCATGGCGAGGGAAATTATTATTGCGACGACGATACGCTAAAATCCCTGCATGACCACTCTCAGGTCATCTTCCGTTATTCGTCCGAGGACGGAAGACTTGGGGAAGAGTTCAATCCGAACGGTTCCAAGGACCATATCGCGGGCATCGTGAACAAGAAAAAGAATGTCTTGGGCATGATGCCTCATCCGGAGCGGTCGAGTGAGGACCTTCTCGGTTCTTCCGATGGTCGCAGGATCTTCGAAAGCATTTTAAACGCACTGGAATAAATTATGTCAGCACTGGATTTGACAACCACCATTACTCCGGAATTGATCGCGGCGCACGGAATTACGCCGGAAGAATATCAGCGTATCCGGGACATCCTGGGCCGAGACCCCAATATTACGGAACTCGGGATGTTCAGCGTGATGTGGAGTGAGCATTGCTCTTATAAGAATTCCAAACCCATCCTGAGACTTTTCTCCAAGATGAACGCGGAGCTTCCGCGCCAGGAGCATTTACTCGTGAAGCCGGGGCAGGAGAACGCCGGGATCGTGGACATCGGCGACGGTTTTGCGGTATGTTTTAAGATCGAAAGTCACAACCATCCTTCGGCGGTGGAACCTTTCCAGGGCGCGGCGACGGGCGTGGGTGGGATCTTGAGGGATATTTTCACCATGGGTGCGCGGCCGATCCTCCTGATGAATTCTCTCCGGTTCGGGGACCTTGCACAGCCGGTGAGTCAGCGGCTTTTCCGGGGCGTGGTGGCCGGGATCGCACATTACGGTAATTGTATGGGGATCCCGACGGTCGGAGGCGACATTTATTTTGACGCTTCGTATGAGGGAAATCCTCTGGTGAATGCGATGGCCTTGGGGATCATCAAAAAAGATGAGATCGTGCGCGGCGCGGCGCACGGGATCGGCAATCCGGTTTATTACGTGGGAGCCACGACGGGCCGTGACGGGCTCGGCGGTGCGGCATTTGCCTCCAAAGAACTTTCGGAACAAAGTCATGAAGATCGTCCGGCCGTGCAGGTGGGCGATCCTTTTATGGAAAAACTTTTGATGGAAGCGTGCCTGGAGCTTCTCAGGACGGACGCGCTTGTCGGGATGCAGGACATGGGCGCTGCGGGCCTGACCTGCGCCGGTTGTGAGACCGCGTCTCGCGCGAGCACCGGGGTGGAGATCGATCTGGCCAAGGTGCCGCGGCGCGAATCCGGGATGATCCCGTATGAAACCTTGCTTTCGGAGTCCCAGGAACGGATGCTCGTGATCGTCAAAAAAGGAAAAGAAAAAGCCGTTGAGGATATTTTTACGAAATGGGACCTCCATGCCGTGAAGATCGGCGAAGTCACCCGGGGCGACAAATACCGCGTGTTGGACGGAGGGAAAATGGCCGCGGAGATCCCGGCAAAAGCGCTTGCCGATGACGGGCCGGTTTATGTGCGCGAAGAAGAGAGGCCGGTCTATCTTGACGAAGCGCAAAAACTGGATCTTGCCATGGTGCTCGAACCCAAAGATTTCAATGCCGTGCTCAAACGGTTGCTTTCCTATCCTTCGATCGCTTCCAAGGCCTGGGTTTGGCAGCAGTACGACCATATGGTTCGTACGGACACGGTTTTTTATCCGGGACATGACGCAGCGCTGATCCGGATCAAGGGGACGCAAAAGGGGATCGCAGTCTCGACCGATTGCAACAGCCTCTATGTTTATCTGGATCCGCTCGAAGGCGGGAAGATCGTCGTGGCGGAAGCGGCGCGGAACGTCGTCTGCTCGGGCGCCCGGCCGATCGGCATGACAAACTGCCTGAATTTCGGAAATCCCATGAAGCCCGAGATCTTCTGGCAGTTCCATAGCGCGGTGTCGGGGATCATCGAATCCTGCAAGGCGCTTGAAATCCCGGTCACGGGCGGGAACGTCAGCTTTTACAATGAAAGTCCTCAAGGCGCCATCTATCCGACGCCTACGATCGGCATGGTCGGTCTTTTGGAAAATATCGAAAAGCGTGTTCCGTCGGCGTTCCGAAACACTGGGGATATCATTTACCTTGTGGGGGAAACGTTCAACGAACTCGGGGGAAGTCATTATCTGATGATCGAACACGGCTTGAAGCAGGGTCTGCCGCCGCGGCTTGATCTTGCGCGCGAAAAAGCGCTCCATCAATTCATTCTTGCCGCCGCCGACGGGAAAAAACTTGCTTCCTGTCATGATCTTTCCGAGGGAGGCCTTGCGGTGGCGCTTGCCGAATGTTGCATCAAAAGCGCCGGGAGGCTGGGTGCCGTGGTGCCGGGTCTTGACGATGTCCTGAAACGACGGAAAGGACTTCGCGCGGATGCGCTTTATTTCGGTGAAAGCCAATCGCGCGTGATCATTTCGGTAAGGCCCGAGCATCAAAAAGATATCAAGAACCTGGCTCAAAAACAGGGGGTCGCGCTGTGTGAGATCGGCAAGGTGGGCGGGGATGCTCTTATCCTGGGAGACCGGGTCCGGCTGACGGTTACAGAAATAGTAAGACTTTTCGAGAACATGATTCCCAACATCATGGAGCGAAAATAAAATGGGCGGCGAAAACATCAAACATCATTGCGGTATCTTTGGCATTTACAATCATCCTCAGGCGGCGCGTATCACGCAACTCGGGCTTTTTGCGCTGCAGCACCGCGGGGAGGAAGCGGCCGGGATCTGCACCAGCGACAGTTCCGACCTTTATCTCATTAAGAAAATGGGGCATGTGGGCGAGGTGTTTGACGAGTCATCTTTTGCGCAGCTCCCCGGAAAAAATGCCATTGGTCATGTGCGCTATTCCACGACCGGGTCCTCAACGCTTTTGAATGCCCAGCCCTACAAGGTGGATTATTCGCGCGGACAGATCGCGATCGCGCATAACGGGAACCTTGTAAATGCGCAGATCCTGCGCGCGGAGCTTGAGGCCTACGGCTCCATTTTCGGCAGCACGATCGATTCCGAAGTCTTTGTGCATATGATCGCAAAACCTTCTTACCGTTCTCATGAAGAAGGTGTGATCGAGGCAGCGAAGCGCGCGAAAGGTGCATTCAGTCTGGTCCTCTTGACCGAGGATCATTTGTTTGGGGTCCGCGACCCGCAGGGGTTCCGGCCGCTCTGCCTCGGCAAATTGGGGCAAAGCTTTGTGCTCGCGTCCGAGACCTGCGCATTCGATCTGATCGAAGCCGATTTTGTCCGCGAGATCGAGCCTGGCGAAGTCGTCGTGATCGACAGCAAAGGACTTCGCAGCCATTTTCCCTTTAAGGATGAAAAAATTGCCAAAGCGCAATGCATTTTTGAGCACGTCTATTTCGCCCGGCCGGACTCGACCATTTTTCATGACAGCGTGGGACTCGTGCGTGAAAAAATGGGCCGTCAGCTGGCCAAGGAGCATCCCGTGGATGCCGATATTGTCATTCCGGTCCCTGACTCGGGTAGTTTTGCGGCCCTGGGCTATTCCCGGGAGTCGGGAATCCAGCTCTCGCATGGATTTGTCCGTAACCACTACATCGGGCGTACGTTCATCAGTCCTTCGGAAGCGGGACGTTTGCTTAAGGTGAAGATCAAATTAAATCCCATCCGGCAGATCGTGGATGGCAAACGCGTGATCGTGGTGGACGATTCGATCGTTCGCGGAAATACGGCCAGAAGCCGCGTTAAGCTTTTGAGAGGCGCGGGCGCCAAGGAGGTCCACATGCGGATCAGCGGGCCGCCGCATATATCGCCTTGTTTTTACGGGATCGATTTTCCGTCCAAAAACGAGCTTCTGGCGGCCAATAACAGCATGGAAGACATCAAGAGGTTCCTGAATGTGGATACGCTGGGCTACCTGAGTCTGGAGGGGATGCTGGGCGCCACCACGCAAGACCCGAAGGATTTTTGCGCCGCGTGTTATACGGGGAAATACCCGACCAAGATCTACGACGCGGATGATAAATACAAACTGGAGCACAAGAGGAATTGCTGCAAAATATGAGTGCCTGGACCTACGAAAAGGCGGGGGTGCCGCACCTCAAGGGCGATCCTGCGTACAACCGGAAGATCTCGCGGCTTATCCGCTCCACCCCTACCCCGGGCGTCTGCGGTGATACGCTAGGTTTTGCTTCGCTTTTCGATCTGTCAAAGACAGGTATTAAGGATCCTTTACTGGTGGCCTCGACCGACGGAGTCGGGACCAAGTTGGAACTCGCGCGGCTTCTGGGGAAACACGACACCATCGGGATCGATCTTGTGGCCATGTGCGTGAACGATCTCATTACCTCCGGTGCACGGCCGCTTTTTTTTCTGGATTATTACGCTTCCGGGAAATTCCAGACCCATGTGATCGGCGAGGTCCTGAAAGGCGTTACCGAAGGCTGCCGGCAGTCCGGTTGCGCGCTCGTGGGTGGCGAGACGGCCATTATGCCAGGATTTTATACCGACAAAAAATCGGCGCTTGCGGCGCAGTACGATGTCGCCGGATTTTCAGTGGGCGCAGTGGATCGCAAGAAAGTCGTGACCGGAAAGAAGATCAAAGCGGGGGATATTATTCTCGGTATTCAGTCTTCGGGATTCCATTCGAACGGATTCTCGCTTCTTAGGAAGATCTTTTCCGAAAAAGAACTGAGCGGTCCTGTGGGGCGGAGGCTTTTGACACCGACCATGATCTATGTGAAACCGGTCCTGGCACTTCTCAAGAAATTGCCGGTGAAAGGCATCGTCCATATCACCGGCGGCGGTTTTTATGACAATCTCCCGCGCGTCATCCCGAAGGACCTGGGCGCCTGCATCGATCGTCATTCGTGGAAAGTTCCGGAGATTTTCCGCGTGGCACAAAAAGCCGGTGGTATTTCGGATCGTGAAATGTACAAGACCTTTAATATGGGCGTCGGGATGGCAGTGATCTTTGAGAAACGTCACGGGGGTCTTGCACAAATGATCCTGAAAAATTTCAAACTGAATTCCTGGGCGATCGGCCAGATCGTCCGTTCGAGAGGAGTTACGATTCGATGAAAGTCCTCTTAGTCGGTTCCGGCGGCAGGGAGCACGCGCTTGCGTGGAAGATCGCGCAGAGCCCGCTTCTCAAAAAACTTTATGTGGCTCCCGGGAATGCCGGGATCAGCCAGCATGCGGAATGTGTTCCTGTCGCGGCGGACAATATCAAGGGCCTTTTGGAATTTGCGTTGCGTGAAAAGATCGATTTGACCGTGGTGGGGCCCGAAGTTCCTTTGGTGGCGGGGATCGGCGATGTGTTCCGCGAAAATGGATTGCTGATCTTCGGTCCCTCCAAAGAAACGGCGCTTCTTGAAGGAAGCAAGGCCTTTTCCAAGGACATCATGACCCAGTACGGCGTGCCCACGGCTGATTACGAGATTTTCACGAACGTGAAAGAAGCCAAGCATTATGTGATCGAGGCCGAAATGCCGTTGGTGATCAAGGCGGACGGGCTCGCGGCGGGCAAAGGCGTGGTGATCTGCGAAAGCTCCGAACATGCGGTCGCGACACTGACACAAATGATGGAGGGGAAAATTTTTGGAGATGCAGGCTCCAGGGTCATTATTGAAAAAAAACTTGAAGGCGAGGAGCTTTCGATCCTTGTATTGACGGACGGGAAAAAGATCATTCCTCTGGCGAGCGCACGCGACCACAAACGGGCGTATGACCATGACCGGGGTCCCAACACGGGCGGTATGGGCGCTTTCTCACCGAGCATGAAGATCCCGGAGTCTGAGATCGGGAGTATTATTGACATCGCGGTGCGTCCGATCATCGAGGGAATGGCCCGGGATGGGATGCCGTATCGCGGCGTTCTTTACGCCGGGATCATGATGACCAAAGACGGGCCGTTCGTGTTGGAATACAATTGCCGGTTCGGAGATCCCGAGACCGAAGTGATCCTGCCGCGCTTGCGCTCGGACCTTCTTCCTGTGATGGTGCAGGTCGCCAACGGATGTCTGGAGACCGAAAGGCTTGAATGGTATGACAAGGCGTGCATCACGGTTGTGATGGCCTCAGGCGGGTATCCGGGTTCCTATGAAAAAGGTTTTCCGATCCGGGGGCTTGAGACTGCGAAGAGCCAGCCGGATGTGGCGGTTTTTCATGCCGGGACCGCATTCAACGGGCAAAAGAAAGTTGTGACGGCCGGAGGCAGAGTGCTTGCCGTGACGGCTTGGGGAGATACGCTCAAGGCTGCGCAGGAACGTGTTTATCAAGTGATCGCACAAATCCATTTCGAAGGCGGTTTTTGCCGCCGGGATATCGGCCCAAAAGCTATCGAGGTGTTTCGATGAACGAACTTGTTTCGATCGTGATGGGAAGTGATTCGGATCTGGAAGTGATGCGGGAATGCGCGGATGTGCTCAAGGATTTCGGGGTGAATTTTGACATGCAGGTGCTTTCGGCGCACCGCACGCCGGCCCTTGTCGCGGATTTTGCGCGCCAAGCGGTGAAAAAGGGTCTTAAGGTCATTATCGCCGGTGCGGGCGGAGCTGCGCATTTGGCCGGTGCTGTGGCCGCGAATACGACCTTGCCGGTGATCGGGGTGCCGCTCGCGGCGACCCAGATGAATGGCCTGGATGCCCTTCTGGCGACGGTCCAGATGCCGGCCGGAGTTCCTGTGGCCACGGTGGCTGTGGGAAAGCCTGGCGCACGCAATGCCGGTCTTTTGGCGGTGCAGATCTTGGGCCTTTCGGATGCGAAACTGGCGGGGAAACTCAGGAAATTCAAGGATTCTTTGGTGGAGAGCAGCCGGGCAAAGAACAAGAAATTGCAGGAGAAGCTCCGGAAATAAAACAGGATATTGCGGAGGGTTTGACGCATCGTGACGGTAGCATCTGGAGTGATCAAGATCGACAGCCATGATCCCGATATGTCGCGTATCCGGGAAGTGGCGAGCGCCTGCAGAGAGGGCAAGGTCGTTGCGTTTCCCACAGAAACGGTCTATGGGATTGGCGGGAAGATGAGCGCTCCGGAGATCGAAAAACGGCTTCGCAAGATCAAAGGGCGTCCGGACACAAAACCTTTTGCCTACCATATAGGCGATTGGGAGATGCTCGACGTTCTCAAAGTCAAAAAGACGCCGCTTGTTTGTGCCATGGCGCGGCAGTTCTGGCCGGGTCCGGTGACATTCGTGATCCCTGATCTTGCCGGCCAAAAGATCGGGATCAGGTTCCCGAGGAACAGGATCGCGATCGCATTGATCCAGGAAATCGGGGAGCCGCTTATCGCAACGAGTGCGAACGCAAGCGGGAAACCCTCGCCTCATACGGCCCATCAAGTGGTCGAGCAATTACCGGGTGCTTTCGATCAACTCATTGATGGGGGGAAAACGGAATTAATGCTCGATTCGACGGTCCTGGACCTTACGGGAGAGATGCCGGTCATCCTCCGCAAAGGGGCGCAGGGCGCGGAGGTGGAAAAGGCCGTCGAAAAGATCAGATCCGGGAAATGTCCGCGCAAATGCATCTTGATCGTTTGCACTGGAAATTCCTGCCGCTCGCCGATGGCGGAAGGGTGGCTCCGGCATGAAATTGAGGCAAGGGGGCTGTCCTCCGAGATCGAGGTCATTTCCTGCGGGACAAACGCACGGGACGGCCTTCCGTGTACGCCCGAAGCGGAATTTGTGCTGCGCAACCGCGAAATCGATATCAGTAACTTTCGCGGCCGGCGCTGCCGTAAGGGGGACCTGTGGGGCTCCGACTTGATCCTTGCAATGGCTTCGCAACATGCGGAGGATATGGAAGCCATGCTGTCTTCGGTGAAGAGCAAGACGATCACGCTTGATGTCGAAGATCCGATCGGCATGGGGCTGCACGTTTACGAAAAAACCTTGCTTGCTATTGAATCGAAAATGCAACAGCATATGAAAAAGATCCTTCAGCTGGATCAACCGTAAAGGCGGAATGATTATGATGAAACCCAAGATCGCGATCGCGACCGATCACCGCGGTATTCAACTCAAGAACGCGTTGATCGATTTTCTCAAGAACAAGAATTTCGATGTGATCGATTGCGGTGCTTTTACCGATGAGTCTTGCGATTATCCGGATTTTATTTTTAAAGCGGCCGAAAAGGTAGCCCATAAGGAATGCCATCGGGCGATCGGAATTTGTTACACCGGGATCGGGAGCGCGATCGCAGCCAACAAAGTCGACGGTGTTCGCGCGGCGCTTTGCCAAAATATCGAACAAGCACGTCTTTCCCGCGGGCATAATGATTCCAATATGCTGATCCTGGGTGCGGGGTTCATACCGCAAGACATTATTTTTCCGCTCGTGGATACCTGGCTTAACACTCCATTTGAAAGGGGGCGGCATGAGGCCCGTGTTGACAAAATCAAAGACTATGAAAAAAAGCATCATCGATCAAACCCAACTTAAGAAGACCGATCCGGACGTTTACGACGCGATCCGGGCGGAGGTTCGCCGGCAGAACGAGAATATCGAGCTGATCGCGAGCGAGAATTTCACGTCCCTTTCTGTTCTCGAGGCGATGGGCTCGGTCTTGACGAATAAATACGCCGAAGGATATCCGGCGAAGCGTTGGTACGGCGGTTGTGAGAATGTCGATGTGGTCGAGCAGCTTGCGATCGACCGCGCAAAGCAGCTTTTCGGGGCCGAACATGCCAATGTCCAGCCCCACAGCGGGACCTCGGCCAATATGGCGGTCTTTATGGCCCTTCTGGAACTGGGGGACAAGGTCCTCGGGATGGATCTGACGCATGGCGGTCACTTGTCGCACGGCCATAAAATGAATTATTCCGGGAAGTTCTATACGATCATTCCTTACGGCGTGAGTCCTAAGGACGAGCGGATCGATTATGACGCTCTTGAGCAGCTGGCCAAGGAGCATAAACCCAAAATGATCCTGTTGGGCGCATCGGCGTATCCGCGGATGATTGATTTTGCGCGCGGACGGAAAATCGCCGACGAGGTCGGAGCGCTTCTTATGGTGGATATGGCGCATTTTGCGGGTCTTGTGGCTACGGGGCATCACCCCAGCCCCGTGCCCTACGCGGACGTTGTGACCACGACGACGCACAAAACCCTGCGGGGTCCCCGAGCGGGTCTGATCCTCTGCAAAGAAAAATACGCAAAAGCGATCGATTCCGCCGTGTTTCCGGGTATCCAGGGCGGGCCGCTCATGCATGTGATCGCGGCGAAGGCCGTGGCCTTGAAGGAAGCCCTGAGCCCCGAGTTCAAGGAATACAGCGCCCAGATCGTGAAGAATGCCAAGGCGCTTGCGGGGGCCATGGCCGCACGCGGTTGGAGGATCGTTTCCGGCGGCACGGACAATCACCTCATGCTCGTGGACGTGACGGTGAAGGGTTTTAACGGAAAACAAGTCCAGGAACTTTTGGACAAGGTGAAGATCACGGTGAATAAGAACATGATCCCGTTCGACAAAGAATCGCCTTTCAAGGGGTCCGGAGTCCGATTGGGAACGCCTGCCGTCACGACGCGCAGGATGAAAGAAAAGGAAATGGAACTTATCGCCGCACTCATTGATGAAACGCTCAAGGCTCCCGAGGACGAAGCAAATCTTGCGCGGGTTCTTGCGCGGGTCGAGGCCTTGACGCAAAAGTTCCCGCTTTATCCGGAACTTCAATAAAGAGAAAAGGGTCCCATGCGTTGTCCTTTTTGCAAGCAGGATTCTGACAAGGTGATCGATTCGCGCGCGGCGAACGAAGGGGAAGTGGTTCGCCGCCGGCGCGAGTGCACGGCCTGCAGCAAGCGGTTTACCACGTACGAGAGGGTCGAGGAGATCCCGATGTTCGTGGTAAAAAAAGACCAGCGCCGTGAGGCCTATGAACGTTCCAAGGTCCTTGCGGGGGTGTATAAGGCCTGTGAGAAGCGCCCCGTGCCGCTTGCGGCCCAGGAGAAGGTCGCGGATGATCTCGAGGCTACGATCCGCGAAAAATATGATCGGGAGGTCCCGTCCCGGATCATCGGGGAGTTCATCATGCAGCGGCTTGCAAAGATCGATCAGGTGGCGTATGTGCGTTTTGCCAGCGTTTATCGCGATTTTCAGGATGTGAGCCATTTCATGAAAGAACTGAAGTTCCTTCTGGCAAAGCCGAAATAGCCCTATCCTTGTCTTTCGTTCTTTTTTAAAAGGGCGGTCAGGGCAGTCACCCTCTCAGCTTCGCTTAGATTGATTGGGATTGGGACTAACAAAAAAAGAAAAGCCTTATTGTCGTCTTTGAAACTGTATTGTATGATACCAACCCAGTAAAGCCGTGGGCGCGGGTCCGGGACATCGGATGCGGGAACTCGGTTCAAACCAAAAGGAGAAAGCATTATGGCGAAAGCGAACGCAGCGTTTATGAAACCGATGACGGTGAGTGCGGATCTTGCGGCGGTGGTGGGCAAGGGTCCGATGCCTCGCAGCGAAGTCGTGAAAAAGCTTTGGGAATACATCAAGAAGAACAAGCTTCAGGATCAGGCGAACAAGCGCAACATCAACGCGGATGCCGCGCTCAAGACCGTGTTTGGCGGTAAGTCGGTCGTCAATATGTTTGAGATGACCAAACTTGTCAGCAAGCACCTTTCTTAGGCCTCTTTCGTTTTTCATCGCCCTGTCCGCTGCCGTAAGGCGGGGGATACGGTCCATGTAAAAGTCGGATGGAGGAGAGTGTCCGGAGGAGGACCTCCGGACGCTCTCCGGCCTGAGATTGAGGTTCTCGGAGAGTCTGAAACGGGATGGGTTCTTCACTAAACGATTGAGAGATTTGAGAAGAGGGGTTTTTATGGGCAAGCTCGGCATTATTTTAGCATTTCTTCTTTCTATCGCCGCCGCAGGCGGTTCCTACTATTTGTATCAAGGCTGGGTCGAAGAACGTACGGTCCGGGGCAGTGTTGAGGCCAAGTACGATCAGGTTAAAGAAAAAATGATCACGGTTCAGTCCGAGAAGGAGCAGATCAAGGCCAAGAGCGAAGAGTATCGTACCAAGGCAGAAGCCATGCAGGCCCAGCTTGAAAAACTTCAAGCCGAACAAAGCCGTTTTGATTCGGAGAAGGCCGCGCTTGAAAAGCAACTCAAGGACCATCAGGACATGATCGCAGAGCTCAAGACGAGAATGGGGGAGCTTGAAAAAAAGGCCCGCGATGCTCAAGCGGCCTGCGGGGTGACCCCCGCGGACCTGAAGACGGAGACTCCTTCCTCACCCCAGCCTTTTACGGGTGGATCGGCTTCGACAACGACCCCTGCGAACGCCGAAACTTCGAAACTTGTTTTTAATCCCGTGGCCCCCTCCGAAGGAGCGGGTGCGTCCTTAAGGTCTTCCACCTCTGAAACTTCGGGTGTGATCCCCGCCGCAAAAGAAGAATCCGCCGTCGCGGCACCCGCTGCGCCGGAAGCTCCCGTGGCCACGACGACGGAAGCCGCGGCCTCTTCGGGGACTTCCGCAACTGCCGGGGCAACGACGGGCGCCAAGGTCCTTACCGTGAACCGCAAGTTTAATTTTGTGGTCATTAACCAGGGGCTTCAGGAAGGGCTCAAGATGGGGGACAAGCTGAAAGTCCTCAAACAGGGCAGGGAAGTTGCGACGGTCCAGATCGAAAAACTTTATGACAAGTTTTCTGCGGCCACATTGGTGGAAGAAGATCCCAAACAGCAGGTCGTTGAAGGCGATGAGATCAGCAAGCCCTAGGCTCCTTTTTTTATCCTTGCTCTTAGGCGGGATCCTTGTCACCTCCCAAGGTCGCGCAGCCGCAGAAGACTCCATGAAGGGCGATCTCGACGATATCAAGACCCGCTTGGAAGCTCTTGAGACAGGGCAAAAAGAAGTCCTTAATAAAGAAGACAAGATCCTCGAAGAGCTCGATCGAATTCGTATTTGGGTCCACCGGAAATAATTTTTTTTCATGTCCACCCTTTCCTTCACAGGCCCCGGCCAATTCCGCGGGGTCTACGCTCCTCCTGGGGATAAATCCATTTCCCACCGGGCGATCCTTTTCGGCGCTCTCGCTGAAGGAGAAAGTGTCTACGAGAACTTCCTGGAAGCTGAAGACTGTCTCCATACCCTGGAAGCCATGCGCCGGATGGGCGCCCAGATCCAAAACGAAAAAGGATCAGGCAAGGTCCGGATATCGGGGAAGGGACTTCAAAAACTTTCCGCTCCGGGCAAGGAACTTTATCTCGGGAATTCCGGGACTTCCATGAGGCTTCTCCTGGGCATCCTGGCGGGCCAGCGATTCGAAGCCGTGCTCTCCGGGGACCCTTCCCTTTCGACGCGTCCCATGCGCCGTGTGACCGATCCCTTAAAACAGATGGGCGCGCAGATCAAAGGAAAAGAGAACGGAAATTTCGCGCCGCTTACGATCCGTGGCGGCAAACTTCGCGGGATCGATTTCGACAACAAACTTTCGAGCGCGCAGGTCAAGTCCGCGCTTCTTTTCGCCGGGATGTACGCTGAAGGAAGGACGATCGTCCGGGAAGCCATTCCGTCGCGGGACCACACGGAGCGGTTCCTTGAAGCGGCCGGAGCACGTTTCCAGAAGGTCGGCAATCACCTGATCATTGAAAAGACCGAAATGCTTTTGCCGATCCATGCGCGGGTTGCGGGCGATATCTCCTCCGCTGCTTTTTTTATTACGGGGGCTGCCATGATCCCGGGGTCTGAGGTGACCGTCCAGCATGTGGGCCTCAACCCTACGCGGACCGGGATCCTTGAAGTCTTGAAACGTATGGGCGCGAAGATCGAAACACAGGTCACACAGACAGTCCCAGAGCCCATGGGGACAGTCCATGTGTGCGGCACGAAACTAAAAGGCACAGGGATCACGCATAAGGAAATCCCGTCCCTGATCGATGAATTGCCGGTCCTGATGGTCGCAATGGCACTCGCCGAAGGGGAAAGCCTTATTTCGGGAGCGGCGGAATTGCGTGTTAAGGAAACCGATCGTATCCAGTCCATGGTCCGGAATCTTAAGGCCATCGGGGCGTCGATCGAGGAACTTCCGGACGGCTCTCTTATCCGTGGTGTCGAGGGGTTCCATGGCGCATCCGTCGAGAGCTTCGGGGATCACCGGACAGCGATGAGCATGGGCGTGGCCAGCCTGGCGGCGAAAGGGACGATCACAGTGACGGATACGGATTGCATCGCGACCTCCTACCCTGCTTTTATGGACCATTTCCGCCGCCTCTCAAAGCCCTAAATCGGGTTTGTTTTGGTTTGACAGTGAAAAAGGCTTTCGATATACTACGGCCTCTACAAACACTAGCCCACACAACAGATACGAAAAGGCAGAGCCCATGTTTCTGATCGATCGATTGTTAGGATTTTTCTCAAGCGATATTGGTATCGACCTCGGGACCGCAAATACCCTCGTTTACGTCAAAGGCCAAGGGGTCGTGTTGTGTGAGCCCTCGGTGGTCGCCATTGACCGTTCGACCCACCAGGTCCTTGCGGTTGGAGAAGAAGCCAAGCGCATGCTCGGCCGGACCCCCGGCAATATTACCGCCATCCGTCCCATGAAGGACGGCGTGATCGCGGATTTTGATATTACCGAAGCCATGCTCCGCTATTTTATCCGCAAGGTCCATCGCCGTAAGACGGGGATCAGCCCCCGCGTTGTGATCGCGGTCCCCAGCGGCATTACCGAAGTTGAGAAACGCGCCGTAAAAGATTCCGCAGAACGGGCCGGGGCCCGCACGCCGGTTTATCTTGTGGAAGAACCCATTGCCGCGGCGATCGGCGTCGGACTTCCGATCCATGAGCCGGCGGGAAATATGATCATTGATATCGGCGGCGGGACGACCGAGATCGCCGTGATCTCCCTTTCGGGCATCGTGTTCGCCAAAAGCATTCGTATCGGAGGCGATGAGTTCGATGAGTCGATCATGTCGCATTTGAAGAAGGCCTATAATTTGATGATCGGGGAGCGCACGGCCGAAGAGATCAAGATCCGTATCGGCTCCGCGTATCCTCTCGAAGAAGAAACGACACTGGACGTCAAAGGACGCGATGTCCTCGCCGGGTTACCGAAGACGATCAGCGTGACGAGCGAAGAGATCCGGGAAGCGCTCTCCGAGCCGCTCTCCACGATCCTCGAAGCCGTGCGCATCGCGCTGGAGCGTACACCGCCGGAACTGTCCGCGGACCTGATCGACCGGGGTTTGATCTTAGCAGGAGGGGGATCGCTTTTAAGGGGATTCGATAAGTTGATCAGCGAGGAAACAGGGCTTCCTGTTCACATCGCGGATGATCCTCTCACCGCCGTGGCGCTTGGTACGGGTCGTTATTTGAGCGATTTCCATCTTCTGAAGCGTTTGTCCGTGAACAGCAACGCTACCCGGGAATACTAAAAAAAGATCTCAGTTTTAGCGCCCCTCCGAAAGCGGCCTCCTGGCTTCTGAATCGGTCGTTTTTTTAGGCTTTTTATTTTTGGCTTATCGGAGATTTTGCCCTCATGCGGCGTTGGCGTTCGTATTACTTTCTCGCAGTTCCCGTCATTTTTCTCATTGCCTTTTTTCAATATCCCCGTTTGAATGAAGCCGTCCATTCCCTTTTTTCCACCCTGACGCGGCCCGCCTTTGTGCTCGGGAGCAGTCTTCGGGACGGTCTTTACGCGGTCCGCTACCAATCCGGGAATTTTCTGGACGCGGTCGGGAAGCAGAAGGAATATCTTGCGCGCATTCAGGAGCTCGAGGGCCAGCTGATCCATTTTCATGAGATGGACCTGGAAAACCAGCGGCTCAAGAAGCTCCTCAATTTCAGCCTGCCGCTTGCAACGCACACGATCGGAGCCCGGGTGATCGAGGAGGACATGACCCCCTGGAAGAAAGTTGTTTTGCTGGACAAAGGGAGCCGACACAGTCTCAAGAAGGACATGGCGGTGGTGGTGCCGGAAGGATTGGTGGGACGGATCCTGGAAGTCGAGCCCTATACGTCGTACGCGATTCTTTTGCCGGACCCGGATTCCCGGGTGAGCGCGCTGACCACGACGAGCCGTGCCCAGGGGATCATCGCCGGGATCGGGACGGACATGCTGCAGATGAAATACCTGGCGCTCGATGCCGAGGTGGCGATCGGGGAGGACGTGATCACTTCCGGTGTCGGGAGTATTTTTCAAAAAGGTCTTCAGATCGGGAAGATCGAATCCATCGAGCGCGACAGCGACGGACTGCATCTTCTGGCCCTTGTCAAACCTTCCGTGTCATTTTCCAAGATCGAGGAAGTGTTATGCATCGTCTCGTCTCAGCAAAAGTGATCTTTTATTTTTTTTTGCTAGCGGTTCTGGACGGGGCGGTGATGCCGGCCTTCAGGATCGGCTCCGTTTACCCGAGCTTTCTTTATCTTTTTATTTGCTACGTGGCCTTTGAGTGGGGAGCGCCCAAGACCGTTTATGTCGCGTTCTGGGCCGGGATCCTGCGGGACCTCTTAGGAGGCGGTTTGATCGGACTCGAGGCGACCCTTTTGGCCGCTCTGGCCTTGGCGCTTGATTTTTTGGTCCAAAAAATGGAGCGCCAGCTGTCAGGGATCTATTTTTTCACAACGTTCCTCTTTGTCTTTTGTGCGGGCGCCCTGAGACTTCTGGCGGGCTATGCGGGGGATCTGCCGCCGTCCCTTGTTTGGGAATATTTGGGGGCGATCGCGATCACGGCACTTTACACGAGCGCGCTTCTGCCGCTGTTTAATTTTTTAACGGACCGGTGGTTCGGCCATTCTTCCGCTAAACAGTACGAGCTTTTCCGCTAATACCGCATGACATTTAAATTTTTAGGGGTATGCGTCATCATACTGTTAACCCCTAAAATCAGATAGAGAACAGTGCTAATGTTCACACGGTTCCATTTCTTTCAGGTGTTCGTTTTTGTTCTCGTGGTCCTGCTGGGGCTGGGGCTTTTCCAAACTCAGGTCCTGCGCGGGTCCTACTACTACGAACTCAGCAAGCGTAACCGGATCCGTCTTATTCCTCTCGAGGCTCCGCGCGGCCGCGTGCTCGATCAAAAGGGGCGGCTGCTTGCGGCGAACCGGTCCTCCTACAATGTCATCGCGATCCCGGAAGATATCATCCCGGAGGTCTATCCGAGGCTTGCGAAGTTATTGGGGATCCCGGAAAAAGAGGTTCGCCGGCGTATGAGTGCGGGACGCGAGTACCCGTTCGCGCCGGCGGTGATCATGGAAGATGTTCCTCAGGAACTTGCGTTCCGTATCGAGGAACGGCGGCCCGAACTTTCGGGGGTGAGCGTCCGCGTCGAGGGCATCCGCTATTATCCTTACGGCGAGACCGCCTCGCATGTCATCGGTTATATCGGGGCGGTCAATCCTCGCGAATGTGCCGAGTTGGACCACGATCGGTTCGGGCCGGCCTCCAAGATCGGGCGGGACGGTATCGAAAGGGCGTTCGATGATGAGCTTCGCGGATGGCGGGGAGGCCAGCAGATCGAAGTGGACGCGCGCGGCCAAATGGTCCGGGTCCTTTCAGACCTTAAACCCGAGCCGGGTTCCGACATTACACTTACGCTCGACCTCGAATTCCAGAAAAAGATCATGAACATGGTCAAGGGCCTGCACGCGAGTATTGCCGTGCTGGACCTTCAGACGGACGGGCTTCTGGCGATGGCCAGCGCGCCGGCCTATGACCCGAATATCTTTGTCTCTCCCGCCTCCAGTGAACAACGCCTCCAGGTGCTGAAGGACGAGAATGCTCCGATGCTGGATCGCGGGATCAATGCCGCTTATCCCCCCGGTTCGATCTTCAAATTGGTGACAGCACTTGCGGGGCTCGACCTGGGGAAAATCACTCCCGAGACACGGTTCCGGTGCAACGGCTCCTTTCAGTTGGGGCCTAAGTCAAAACCCGTGCACTGTTGGCTTCACGAGGGCCATGGGAACCTTAATCTTTATGAGGCCATCGAGCGTTCCTGTAACGTCTACTTTTGGAATGTGGCCAAAAGACTGACGCCGGATGAGATCGCGCATTACGCCCATGTGCTCGGCCTTGGTGAGCCTTTACGACTTGAGATCTCGCATATGGCGCCCGGTCTCATTCCGGATTCCGCATGGAAGAAGGCGCGCTTCAATCAGCCCTGGTATCAGGGGGAGACCCTCAACATGGCGATCGGGCAGGGTTATATGCTCGTGACGCCTTTTGAGATCCTTCGCCTGACTTCGATCATCGCGAAAAACGGCAAGGTCGTGGAGCCTCATCTGGTCGTTCAGGATCGCACGATGATGCCCGAAGCTTCCCGGGTGGCCATTCGGGAGGAAAATCTCGATGCGGTCAAAAGGGGCATGCTTCAGGTCGTGGAATCCGATTACGGGACTGGTCAGTTGGCACGCGTGGATTTTGACAAGCTGGCCGGCAAGACAGGGACCGCACAGGCCCCGCCCTTGAAGGCGCACAGCTGGATGACCGGATTTTTCCCCTATAAAGATCCGAAGATCGCGTTTGTCGTGTTCGTGGAGCATGGCGGGTCCGGCGGCATTACAAGTGCGCGCCTTGTGAAACAGATACTCGAAACCTGGAAGGACCTTCATGCTGCGCCGGTGGCTTAACGGGATCTATTTCCCGCTCTTTTTTTCGGTGGTCGCTTTGGCGGCCATCGGGATCTTTTTTATTTACAGTGCCTCCTACCGCGATCCCGGGAATTATGAGATCAAACAGGTCTTCTGGATCCTTGCGGGCTTAGCGGTGCTGGTTGGCGTGCCCTTCATCGGGTACCGTCCCTTTTTGAGCGTTTCTTATCCTTTTTATGTCCTGACGATTGTTCTGCTCGTGCTGGTTGATTTTTTCGGCAATAGGGTGATGGGCGCTCAGAGGTGGCTGACACTGGGCCCGATCGCGATCCAGCCTTCGGAATTCGCGAAGATCGGGGCGCTTTTGGCCGGCGTCAATTTTCTCGGGTCGCATCATCCCTGGGAAGGGCAGACAAAAACGGTAAGTATCGCGCTTGTGCTCCTGGCGGTACCGCTCCTTCTTATTATCAAACAGCCCGACCTCGGGACCGCGCTCCTGTTCATTCCCATGTCGGTGGTCATCCTTTTTTTGTGGGGTGTGCGGAAGCGTTTCCTCATCACAAGTTTCAGCGCCCTGGCTCTGGCGGCCCCCCTGGCCTGGGAATTTCTTAAGCCCTATCAGAAAAAACGTTTGATGGTATTCTTGAATCCCAACCTGGATCCGCTGGGTTCCGGTTATACGGCGCTCCAGTCCAGGATCGCGGTCGGGTCCGGAGGGTTCTGGGGCAAGGGGTATTTGGGCGGGACGCAGACGCAGCTCCATTTCGTTCCCGAACACCACACGGATTTTATTTTCTGCGTGATCGGGGAGGAATTAGGATTTCTTGGAAGTCTTCTCGTGCTGTGTCTCTATGGATTCCTTTTTCATTCGATCTTTCTGGTCATGCAGCATACGACGGACGTGAAAGCGAAGATGCTTTGCGGGGGAGTGCTGGCGCTTCTTTTCTCGCATGTGATCATCAATGTCGGGATGACCATCGGGCTCATGCCGATCGCCGGGGTGCCGCTGCCGCTCGTCAGCTACGGGGGATCCTCTTTTATCATGATCTGCATGTCGTTGGGGCTTGTCTTGAGCGTCTACAAAGAGCGATCGATCTTTTAAGGAGAAATTTCTTGGGCATCTCGCAACATTGCTTTAGAATCGAATCTGTGTCGGGGCGCCCCCATTCCCGGTTAGTTCTAACGGGTGGATTGGGACAGTCCTGACGATCCATTGTTTTGTAAATTATTGTACGTCGGGGCGTAGCGCAGCCTGGCTAGCGCACCTGCTTTGGGAGCAGGGTGTCGGGGGTTCAAATCCCTCCGCCCCGATTTCCCCGTTTTTTTATGAAAAAAGATGAACGTCTGACAATGAGTGCGTCAGACGTTTTTCGTTTCCGGATAATTTGAAAACGAATAGGGAAAAGGTGATGTTCTGCCGCATCAGAATTCAAAGGATCCATTGCATGGCATGACGCTCGAGATGGTCCTGAGCCGGCTGGTGGAGCATGTCGGGTGGAAGGAGATGGCGCGCCGTATCCCGGTCCGTTGTTTTCTGTTTGAACCCACGATCACTTCCAGCCTGAGGTTTTTCAGGCAAACGCCCTGGGCCCGGAAAAAAGTCGAGGATCTGTACGTGAAAGTTTTTAAGGAACGTTTTGTACAACCCCGAAAGGAGAATCATGCGAGTCAATTACAAAGGAAATAAAATGAGAAAAGAGGCGGCGCGTAAACAGGAGCAGGAAGCGAAAAGGCTCAAACGCTTGAGCCGCAATCATGACAATCCCCCCATTCCACCCGCTGAGGGAACTGTTCCCTTTGAAGGAGCGAATTCTTCGGGAACATAATGTTCCTATTGAATAACCCAGAACCAAGAAACAAGAACCCATTAAGATCCAAGAACCAAATGGCAAGATCCAAATAAATTCAAGTCACCAGTTCAATAAACGATGGCTTGATTTTTTATCTTGGTCGTTGAATTTTGTCATTTGCTTGGTTCGTGCATTTTGGATCTTGGAATTTTCCTGGCGCTGGTATTTTGGCGATAAATTATTAAAGTTTGGTTGTTGGGTGATAGGCATAGGTAAAAATGGCGTTGATCAGTCTGCAGGACATTACACTGGCCTACGGGGGGCCGCCTCTTTTTGATCATTTGGACCTCCAGCTGGAACAAGGGGAACGCGTGGCCTTCTTGGGGCGTAACGGGGTCGGAAAAACCACCCTGATGAAAGTGATGGCCGGCCATTTGCAGCCCGATTCAGGCAAAGTGGTCTATCAAAAAGGTATCCGGGTCACCCACCTGCCGCAGGAAGTCCCCTCGGGGGTCTCGGGCAATGTGTTCGACCTTGTGCTTTCGGGATTGGGGGATCGCGTCAGGCTTCTGAGCGATTATCATCACGTGAACCACCGGCTCCAAAGCGAATATTCCGAACAGCTCATGAAACAACTCGGCGATCTTCAGGCCGAAATGGACCATGCTCAAGGGTGGGAGACGAACCGCGAGGTCGAAGAAGTAATCTCGCATGTGAAGCTGGATCCTGAAAGCCAGTTTGAATCATTATCCGGGGGGCAGAAGAAAAGGGCCCTTTTGGCGCAAGCGCTTGTTCTCAGGCCTGAGATCCTTCTCCTGGACGAGCCGACCAACCATCTCGACATCGAGTCGATCGATTGGCTGGAGGGTTTCCTCAAAAGTTATCCGGGAACTCTTTTCTTCGTGACACACGACCGGACCTTCATGAAGCATCTGGCGACGCGTATCGTGGAGCTGGATCGGGGCAGGCTTTTCAGCTGGGCGTGCGGCTACTCGACCTTTCTAGAGCGCAAGCAGATGGCCCAGGACGCCGAGGAAGCTGAACGCGCGCGATTTGAGAAAAAACTGGAGAAAGAGGAGCTCTGGATCCGGCAAGGCATCAGGGCGCGGCGGACCCGCAACCAGGGCCGCGTGGTGGCGCTGGAGCGGCTCAGGGCCAAGAAACGGGCCGAGCGACGCGGGATCGGGAGTGTTCGCATGAAAGCGCAGGTTACCGAGCCTTCCGGACATCTGGTCGCGAAAGTGCATCATATCAACCATGGCTATGGGGATCGGCGTCTCATCCGCGATTTCTCGGTCAAGATCATGCGCGGGGACAAGATCGGTGTGATCGGGCCGAACGGGTGCGGCAAAACGACCCTCCTGCGTCTTCTCCTGGGACAGATCGAGCCTGAGAAAGGCTCCGTGCACGTGGGGACGGGGCTTGAGGTCGCCTATTATGACCAATTGCGCGAGCAGCTTGATCTCAAAAAAACGGTCGCTCAGAACGTGAGCGAATCCGGGGATACCGTGATCGTGAACGGCAAACCCAAGAATGTCGTCGGCTATCTGCAGGATTTTCTTTTTTCGCCGGACCGGGCGAGGACTCCGGTGAAGGTGCTTTCCGGAGGGGAGCGGAACCGCCTTTTTCTTGCGCGGCTTTTCGCCAAACCTTCCAATCTGCTCGTTATGGATGAACCCACCAATGATCTGGATGTAGAGACCCTGGAGTTGCTCGAGGAGCTGCTCGTCGAATACAAAGGCACGGTGCTTTTGGTCAGCCATGACCGCTCGTTCCTGAATAATGTCGTGACGTCGACTTTGGCTATGGAAGGGGAGGGTCGAGTCCGTGAATATCCGGGCGGCTATGATGATTGGCTGAGCCAGCGCGTCGTAAAGCCTGATTACGGTGAGTCTAAAATCTCGAATGCAAAAAGTCTTTCAATGTCTGCGAGAGGTGGAAATGTGTCAAAGTTTTCCCCGGCAGAGCAGCGTGAGCTGAAGGACCTTTTGAAGAAGATCGAGAAGATCGAGGCGGAGCAAGAGGCGCTTTACAGCCTTATGGCCGAGCCCGACTTTTACCAAAAAGAGCCCAAAGAAATCTCCCGCATCAAACTCCAGGCCGAAGCGTATTCAGCCGAGCTCGCCCAAATGTATGCGCGGTGGGAGTCCCTGGAGAATTTGAAGAAAACCGTTCCTCCCTAAGTCCCAAATCCCCACCTCGCTCGTTAAAACCGGATTCCGAAAACTGGTTCCGAAGCGGGTGGGTTTGTTTGTCCTTGAAGACGAAAGTGCTGTTTTCCTCATAATTTACCCTTTCCAGGTCCTCAAGACATAAAAAACAAGAAAAATGATGCAACTCTATTGTTTATAACAGGTTAGTATTTATCTTAAATTTGACAAGAGGCTTCAATGGCAGGTATACTTTCGCTATAGCCAAAATCCTTTAGAAAAACATTTAATTTTATCTTAAATACCAAGCTTATTTCTAGGCACCAAAAAGCACAAAAAACAAAAAAAATATGACACCTGCTAACATCAAGGCAGTATCAATCAGGGGAATTTCTTTATTTGTGGCTTTCGCCTTCACGGTAACCACGCTCGTGGGGAGTCCGTCTCAAGCTTCGGCCTTTTCGGGAACCATCGATCTCATGGGCGGGCCTAAGACCAGGACCGACCTTCATAAAGATCTCTACGCTATGCCCGAAGAGCTAGGTTCTCTTCAAAGACTGGATGAAGGAGGACGGATGGCGCCTGCCTGGCCGGTAGGCGGGGATGCCGCAAGATCCGGTTCGTCGTCATCCTCCATCAACCATCCTCCATCCGAGCCATTTGTTGTGCTCATCCAGGACGCTCATGCGAATCCCGAGGGCCAGCAGAACGTCGCCGGTATGTTGCAATATCTGGAAACAAAATCTCCGGGGCTTATCGTGGGACTTGAAGGAGCTGTCGGAGAACTTCATCCCGAATATCTGAATTTCTTCAAAGAGTTTCCAGGCGCGAACCGTGCCGTAATCGAGGACCTCGAGCAAAAAGGGGAGCTGAATGGCGTGGAGAGGTTTCTTTTGCAAAAATCGCAAAAGAGACCACAGACAACAGACCAGAGACCAGAGACGAAAAGCGTTGAAGTTTTTGCTGCAGCCTCTAGTCTGAAGTCTCTAGTCTCCGGGGTCGAAGACCCCGGGTTGTATCGCGATAACCTCAAGACCTACCGTGAGCTCTTGTCCAGGCGGGACGAGATACAAACAATTCTTGTCCCGATCCGTGCCGGGCTCGAAAAAGAGAGTTCCAGGAAACTAAACGCTGATCTCCGTGCTTTTCTCAAGGAGCGCAGCCGTCGGAAGGACGGAAAATTCATCGTCACCGGTCCAGCCGGGAACTCCGATCTTCTGGCCTATGTCCGTTATTTGCAGAAACAATCGCTGAAATTTCTTGAAGTTGATCTCAAAGATCCGATCGAGCAGTTGCGTTTTCCGAGTTTCTTGCGTCTCGTGAAGATCGAAGAAGCCCAAAAGGGTTTTGACGTCGAAAAAGCCAAAAGCCAATGGGGAGAAGCGGTCAAGACGGTAAAAACTGCGGCCAAAGACCCTGGTGAAAAGGAATTCGGGGAGGCCCTGACGGTGTTCGCGCATGCGTTGGGCTATATTCAGGGAGCGGAAGGTAAAATACCCGCGATTTCCACTGACCGTGCGCTTTATCCGCGCAAACTGCTTGAAGGACTGTTCCGGTTCGGTCAACGGCATCAGCTTTCTTTCGCGGGCCAGGAGGCTTTCTGGCAAAGCTGGAAATTCGCAGTTTTTCAGGCCGAGATCAATGTGGCGGATCTTTTTACGGAAATGAATGTGCTGGAAGAAGGTCTCGTTTGGAAGCTTGCTCGATCGGAAGAAGAGAAATCTCTGGTTCGAAAACTCGGAAGCTTTGATCTTTTGGAGAAAATGCTCCGGCTGGAATTAAGCCGTGAGGAATACGGAAAAGTCCTTTTGGAGCGTTCATCGATCGAAGATTTATTTGCAAGATCGGAGACTAGCGACCCCGCCACTGAAGCGTTGGCGGGCAGGCAGGGACCAGCGACTCAAAGCAAAAATCTCTCGTCTCAAGTCTCAGGTCTCAAGTCTTATTATGCCGCAGCATTGCACTTTTATGATGTCTCGCTCAAACGCGATGAAGCGCTCGTTGAAAATCTCCTAAATATACAGGATGGAGGAGGTAGGATGACGGATGACGCGAAAACAAAAACTTCATCCGCCGTCCGTCATCCATCATCCAGGATTTCTGTCCTTTACACCGGCGGTTTTCACACGTCTGGGATCGAAGCGATCCTTCGCCAAAAGGGAATGGGTTACGCAGTATTGGCGCCGCGGATCACCCGGACCGATCACGGTGAGATGTACCAGAAAGTCATGTCCGGCGCTAACGCTGATCTGAGCGCCTATTTCAAGGTCAAGAATCCGTTCCTCACAAAACAGGAAGCCCTCTTTTTCAAGCAGATCCTCGAAACTGCCGCGCCCGCACTGTCTAAGAATTATCAGCTGAATCCCAGCGAGGTGGCCGCGCGAGTCTCCCAAGCCGTCAAAGACCATCCCGTGCTGTCAGAAGTCGTGGATGCCGGTCTGGCGGGACAAGAGGGCAGCTCTTCCGTGCGTTTCCAGCCCAAGCCCAATCTTCAAGCCCTTATCCCTCAAAATTCCTCCGTAATGGCAGAAGCCACGCTCGACAACCGCTCAGAACTGCGTTCGCTGGCCGGTGTCAAGACACCGTTAGGATTTAAACCAATGGCGTTTGATTTCGCCACCGGGAAAGTCCGCTCCGATTTGCTTGGAGGAGAAGCCAGATACGTCGACGTTGCTAGGTCAGAGATGCGATCTAAAAAATCCGAGGCAAGGAGAAAAGAATCTGTCGCGGGTTTAGAACAAACAAAGAAGAGCAAGCAAGCCGAAGAGCCGCTTTGGCGCGAAATTAGGCCCGGGAGATTTGTCGTTGATCAGGAACTTGCCGGTTGTGCCAAGTTCGTTATTTTATATGGCGGCGAAATCGCCAAATTGGTCGCTCAAATAGATCCTAATGCCCCTGACTTTGACGATCAATGGGCGGCCGCTATCAATCGAGTGGTCAGAAAGCATTGGGAAGCAACTATCAAAAAAACCATTGCGTATTTCGTCACCCGTGAAATGGTAGAAGCCGAAAAAATGACTTTTGAGGTGCTGGTTGGGTCGAATATTAAAGAATTTAAGGATATTTTAAGCTCTCAAGCGAAATTAAGAGAGGCGGCCCTTGCAAAAATTTATTCTATTTTTAAACCGTCCCATATCATTTTTACTCCAGCGGCCCTGAACCCGGAATTGAATTCCCAGGATGTTGGAGTCCACGAAGAACACCATCGTGTGTGGAGTGAATGGGTGCTCCAGCGTCCTCGTGACATAGCCTCTTTAACACGCCTGTATGCGGATATGATCCAATTTGCAAGAGGCATACCGGTCGAACCTGCGGCGCAGCAACTATTGCGGGCTCATTTCAAAATCAAAGTCTCAAATTCAGCCGACATGTTGCGCCATTCCGAAAAAGTTTATGGGCGGCCCATAACTGCGGAGGAATTTTGGGTGCAAATTACGGACGATATCAGGCAGGACGGCTTTTTTTCCAAAATTAAAGAAAATGAGTTGGCTTCTGTCCCGGCTATTCTGCAACTTTTTTTTGGCAAGATATTTACCGAGGCTGAGACAAGAAACAGCGCTCTGTCTTCTCGCATGCGCCAAGGTTACGACTTGGCAATTCAGCAAAAGGAAATGGCAAAAATTGAAGCCCAAAAAGATAAAGATGCCATTCGAGCGGATTTGAAAACAAAAAGAAATCGCTCCGAGATGCGGGAAGGTAGGAAAAAGGCCAAGGCGGAGGAGGTAAAAGCGGCCGCGGAGGCAGCCGAAAAGGCGCGGCGGGCACGCAGGCAGTTTCTGTTCCGTTCAGGACTTGTGGGAGGGATAGTTCTAGTGGCCGGCGGAGCTGGTGCCGCATGGCTCATGAAAAAGCCGGCCCAAAGTCCTGAGCCGTTGAAAAATGTGAATGAGCCTGAGGAATTTTTGGCTTCTTTCCAAATGGATTCTTCGATTGAAAGCACGCGCAAGCTGTTCCGCTTAACTGCAGACTGGCTCCGCCAAAAAGGTTACCCCGGCATGGATGTGATCGAGAATTATCTGCGTTATTTAAACGACCAGGATCATCTCCAAGGCATTACTCAGCAGGATTTGTCCTATGGCTTGATTGGCAAGTACAAAGATAAGAGCGGGAAAATGATCATTGTCCTCAATCCGGAACGTTTTAACGCGTACGCTCAGTCTGCGCTTCGCGTCCGATCAAAGTCCGTTTTTATTGAGAAAATCGCAGCGACTCTTGTAAGGGAAGCTTGGGGCGTCCATGTTCTAGATAATGACCAAAGATCGAGTTTGCAGGACGACATTAATTTTTGGGGTGAATGGGCGGATTCCTATGCTTTCAAATCCGGGGCTTTGCCTTATGAGCCAATCCTTGGGAAAACGGACGCAAAACAGCTGCTTGTTTTTAGCGGCGTGTTGCTCAATACCATTGCTGGCGAACTGTATGAGAAGCTTCATCAGGTCGAATTTGTAAAATGGGCAGTTTCGCAGGGACATTACGATGCGAAAGAGGCGGAAAGCGTCGTCAATGCGCAAGGAGACGCCTGGCTGAAACAACAATATGAGGATTTTCACGCGTCCCTCATGAAGTTCATAGCTGCTCCAGATGAAGAGGACTTAATTAATAGTGAATTCGAGCTCGTCATCGACACTTATTTCACAGCCCTCCGGAATGCAGTGAAACAAGGCAGCCTGCAGGACATGACGCCCAACATCCACTTTTTTGAAGAATACCTGAAATTCAATGAAAAATTATACAAACAAACAAAGGGACAGGTAGGTCTTAGCCCCGATCTTCGGGAAAAGTTCACGACCCAATATTCCCCCGGCACGCAATTTACTTCAGATATGTTCGACATGAAATACTGCCGGTATCTCTTGAAGAGGATATTGAGCGATATGCGGGAGGAACTTGATAAAGTAAAGACCAGCCGATCCGAGATGCGGCTGCAGAGGGGGAGATTCGTTCACACGGAAGATGAGCTGATTTCTACCTTAGAAAAAGATTTCAATGGGAGCCGAAGCGAGTTATTCAGCGGTACGGTCTCTCTCGGGCTAGGAGATGAATGGAATATTGTAGCCTGCCGATTTCGCCATGGTTCTCAGGATCTTGTTGTAAGCCTCGAAGAAAACGTGGAGTCAATCGGAAGCACATCAGTGAAGATCAGGTCATGGAACAGCATGTTTGGTGTGTGGCGCGGCCATCGTTTTAACGTTCGGGAGTCATTAGCGCAGTGGGCGCTGCCGCGCGATTTCTTTGTAAAATATGGGAATAGTTATTTTTCAGATGCAAATGATCTCATTGAGAGAATCCCGGGCTATTCGTCAAAGGGCGAAACGCTGGAAATCATCATGCCCCGCTTTTTGGCACAATTTGTAAGCGGAGAAACAATAAGAGTAGCAAAGACTGAGCTGCTTGAATTAGCCAATGACATAGAAGAAAGACCGGATCGTATTGATATTGCTAAGGGGAGCCCGCATCAGTTCCTCCCTGTTTTCATTATTGTGGGTGGAATGTTTTCAATCGTTTTAATCTCTCTTGGAATTCATCCGGGAGTTATTTTACAAGAAGTCCTTGTGGCGATTTCCCCTGCGGCAATTGGCCTTACTTTCATGACCGGACTGGGACTCATGGGTGTTTTATTTCTATTTGCAAGGGACCATTTTCAGAGAGCCGCGTTCCACGATAAAACTGCTCATGCTCTCGTAGAGATCGCACGCGAGGCTTCTTCCATCCATTCGGCCGAAGGGAAACCGGATTTAATGCGTTGGGGGCTTGGGTTTTACAAAATACTGTCCTCGCTTGGCGGTTTGAAACTCACAGTCAAGGAGAAACGACGCTTAACGGATTTATCTCTGCGGGGCATGCGCGCATGTTTCAATGCTCTCGCCTCGGATGTTTCGTATCAAGATGCGCAAAATGAAATTCATAATTTTGAAACGACTTTCAAAAACGCTTTGTTTAAACAGGAGCGTGAATTCAAATATGACAGGCACCTCGGATTTTTCAAACAAATAAATCCTTTCGGTGAAGATTTCATCGATCTCGGAATGGACGAAGGAAGATTTAACCAAAAATTAATCCGTTCGCTCAATCTCAGGAATCTAGATGGGGCGGACCTGGGTGAATTGGTGCGAATTATGAGCGCCCTTTCCCGGATGTCGGAACTGCCTTTTTATCGAACAGGCGATGTCGGGAAAACAACAAGTCGAGGCATTCAGTTCGCAACCCTTATGATCTCCCGCCAATTGGATAGCCTCGTAACTGCCAACTGGGCACAAACTGCTGCCGAAGCACAGGACACAATCCTGGACGAGGAAGTAAGACGCTCCGAGATGCGCACGGGTGAAGCGGGGGGGGGGAGAAACGAGTGCCCAGACGGTTTTAGAAAAGGCGATGGGAGATCTAAGAAGCGACGATCGTGATACTCAAGTAAAAGCAATGGACGACCTCCAAACCCTGGGAGCCGCCGCCGAATCTGCGATTTCGATACTTGGTGCCATTCTTTTCCGAAAAGGAGAAGAAAGCGAGATCGGAGTTCTTGCCGAACATGCCGGAATTACATTAGGCTCCATTGGACCCAAAGCCATTCCCGTCCTTTTAAAAGCGCTTAATCTAAGCGGTCCTGAGGATCCGGGATTCGCCCTTAGGTCCGTTGCGGCCAGAGCGCTTGCTGTGATGGCGGAGCATGAAGCATTCAGGACGCAAATGGGGAAGGCCGTTCCTAGCTTGATCGAGGCTTTAAAAAGCGAAGATGAGGTTGTAAGGTCCTCGGCGGCACGCGCTTTGGGTTATGTGGACGATCCGAGGGTTCTCTCCACCGTTCCCCTTCTTACCGCTTTAATCAATGATTCACTTGATCGTTCGGCGCCGCACGCCTTCTCCGTACGGTTTGCGACGTTCGCGTTGGGAAAACTGAACCCCGGTCCGGAAGATCCAGGGCGTGCAAAAGCGGTTTTGAGACGACTTTTAAATAATCCGAATCCGAGAATTGCTTTTGATGCGGCATATGATCTATTCAACAGATATAGAGATAATTGGGGCAACTCCCCATGGTGGGAGGAGTTTTCTCAAATGCCGGCGGTTCAGGATTTTATTCAGCAAATTCACGATGAAAAGCAGAAAATTTTCGATGAAAAAAGGAAAAAAGAGTCAGCTGAGCAACGCCAAAAGGATGAAATAGCCATAAAAGAATTAGCGGAGGCCGATGATTTCAACAGTCTCATCCATATCGCAGCCGCCCCTCAAGGCCCACAACCGATGAAAAGTGCTGCGCGAAGAGCACTGATAGCAATGGTTAGAGAAAATAGGCTTCCGGATGAATCTCTTCGCGATCTAAAGGGTGCTTTGGCATTGCTCGCAAGAGATGCCCCTACTCTCCAAGGGAGAACATGGGCTGGAAATTTTGTGTCTGAAATTAACAAGACCCCCTCGGTTGTTTTTCGGCCACCCGTTTCCCGCTCCGAGGTGCGGAATAAACCTCTGCTTGTTTTAGCGGGTTTAGCCCTGATGGTTTCAGTGGGTCTGGTTCTCAGTCGGTTTTTGAGCGTTCCGAAAGTTCTTGTTCAAGGAAGATCCGGTGTGTCCACGTTTCCGGCTGAGAAGGAAAACTCAAAAGCGGTGAAAGCGATGCGTGAGGCTGACCAAAAGTACGATCACAAACGCTTGCAGCTGTCGGATTCCGAAGTTTTAAGAGCTTTAATGAATGATGGGCAAAAGATCGTGCTTGTTTCCGGATCGCATCATTCCAGCAATGGATTAGCACAGATCGAGGCTATTATTTTAAATGAGGTGGCGGAAAATCCTCAAAAATGGATATTTGTTGTGGAAGGTTTGGCGCTGCAAAGAAAAATCGAGGCGCATGGAAAACCTGAGAAAGGGGATTTACAGGTCGGCGTTCTTGCGGCGGTTGCGGATTCTGAAAACATTCCGATCTTTGACATTATCCCCGGGATGACGCCGCAAGTTGTGACGCAAGCGGCGAGCAGAATGTCCCCGGCGATAAGTGCGGACAAGGCTTTTACATTGACAGCGTATTACATGTTCGCAAGACTTACGGTTCAATATATTATCGATCACGGAATCGATAAAATGAATGATGACACTCTGGGAACTATTACCTTGGGAGTTATTCAAAATCTCGAGGAAATGGGGTGGGAGAAAAAAAACATTGTTCAGTCGCTTCGATCGATTGCGGAGTTAGACCCTAAAGATTTTCAAAGCTTTCTCGACCTGTACCCGCCATTTATTAACGAAACCACAAAAGTCAGAAATGAGACAGGACACCAACGATTGATGGACTTAACCCAAAAGTACCCGGGCCGAAACATTCTTGGGCATGCTGGCGCCGCGCATGCAGAAGCATTTGGTCTCAAGCGAGGCACTAAGGAAGATTTGACTGAAACAATTGATTCGGAGCAATTAAAGCTCGTCCAAAAGTGCATTCGCCGCGTTATTCAAGCTGGAAAAAACCAAACTCAAGGGCGCTCCGAGGTGCGGTCTCCGGCCGGCCTGACAATTACCGATCAAAAAATGCTAGACACGATCGGTGCGCTTTATACTAACAGATTCTTGTTTGGAGATTTGAGTGCTATTGCAGAAGAAGCGGATATTGCAGAATGGCTTAAAGGAATAAATCCAGCAGTCAGGGACAGAATTGATCAATTCGTTCTCACTCGTAGAAAGATTTTAAACGCCATTGCTTCTCTTCGGCATGACGGCATTGACTCTATCACTCCAGACTTAGTAGCAGAAGAAGCAGAGTTAGATGTCACAACGGTTCGTCGCTATCATGCGCAAGACCCGGAAATAGAAAATGCGTTTAAGACAGCCGCAAGTCCTCAGACCAAGGGAGAAGGTTCGTTATTAAATCAAATCCTTGAAGACAGCAAAAGAGAATACGGCGAAGATAAAATTTTGACGGAATGGAGGGATTTTCTCTATGGGGACGAGAAATACCCGAATGGTTATCTGGAGGAGATTTTAACCGAAAGAGAATGGTTTGTGATCGCACATCACTGGGGCCTGTTACCGGATGAACCTCCTCAAACCTTGGAAGAAACAGGAGAAAAGATAGGAGTGGGCGGAGCAAGAGCGCGGCAGATAGAGCAAGACGCTTTTTCCAAAATAAAAAAAGCCTTCCGTATCTATTTAGGACAAGGCGAGTTATCCACAAGGCAAATAGTTTATATTAAATCGCCGCGCGACACTTATGCGGAATGGAGGGCGATTTTGAACCTGAATTCAATCGAATCTCTGGGCCTGTCTCCGGATTTTAACCACATATTACGGAGGTACAGGGCCTCGACTATTACAGGACTTACTCAACTAACGGCGCAAGAACTTTTGGAAATGAGAAATGGAGGACGGCCGTTATTGGAAGCGGTGCAAGCTAAGCTCGAGGAGCGCGGTCTTTCCTTGCGCGTTCCTGATCCAAAATCGGTCGAATCTCTCGGTCTGTCCCGGGATACCTATAGGGCGTTATGGGGGGTAAATATCACGACCCTCGATCAACTGGCTGGCAAGACCGAACAAGATCTTCGCTCTATGTATGTGGGCCCGACAGCATTAAAAGAAGTGAAGGTTAAATTAAAGGAACGCGGTCTTAGCCTGCGCGATCCTGACCCAAACTCGATTGCCTCCCTGGGTCTGTCTCAGCATGCCTTTAGGTTGTTATCACGTGATGCAAAGATTACGACCATTGCTCAACTAACTGACATGACCGAACAAGACCTTCTCAGGATGAGTTATTTTGGCCTCAAAGCGTTAGAAGAGGTGAAAGCTCAATTGGGCAAGAAGGGTCTCGCGCTCAAGCCGCCTGAAGCATCAACTCTTGAGCCTATCCGATCTCTCGGCTTGCAGCAAAATATTTTTTACAGATTGGCCCAAGCGGGCGTTAATACCGTTACTCAATTAGTGAGCATGACAGAACAAGAGCTCCTGAAAAGAGATGTTGAACCGGAGGACATAAAGAAGATCCGGGCAAAGTTAGGTGTGCGCGGTCTCTCGCTCCGACCGGATAATGTGGAGGAAGGGGAAAACCGTTCCGAGGTGCGGTCTCCGACCCTGGCGGGTCTTAGACCCGGAGGGCAGCAAAGCGGGGTCACGCCTGCCGGCCGAAACATCAGGGGCGAAGCCCAAGGGCTACGGGAACAAAGGTCTGAGGTGCGCCGTGGCAAGAAGGAAGGACAAAAGCGGGAACAGCCCAGGAAGGTGGTACGTAGGGTAGCGTTGGTGACCGTCCTACTCGGCGCGGCGGGCTTTGGTGTATGGCTTAAAGGAAAGTTTGCTCGGAGTGATAGACCGTGGGAAGAATTTCCTGTGATCGATCCGGAGAAGGAATCCGAAGAACAATTATTCCAGAAGTCACGCAAGGCCATTCTTCTGACGCTGGACTGGATGATCGCCAAGGGTGAGCCTCACCGGGAGCGGTTGGAGAGGTACGCGAAAGTTGTAAGAGATAACGCGAAACTGGCGGGGGTTGAGTCTGCGGGACTGCTTGAGAAGTCGTTTGATGGCCAAGACGTGGATATCTGCGCCCGGCGCATTGCTTATCTTTTGGCGGCCATCCGGTCGCTGGATTCCGAAGATCTATTTATCTACCTGACCGTTTTGTTGCAAAGAGAAGCCGCGGGATTTGAGGTTTTTCAGAACAAGGACCTTATTGCTTTGCATGCGTCCCTTACGACTCAAACAAGAGACTTCAGGACAGAGGCCACGAAGAAATTTGGTGGAGGCGAAATGACTTGGCCTGACAAAAACCTGTCTCTTTTTCTAAAGAATGAGAAAAATGAAAAGGCGATGATGGAGTTGCTTGCCTTCAGAATGGTCAGCGAGACTTACGAAGCTTTGGTCGAATATGCCGAATTTGAGCGACTGATTGACGAAGGACGGCTGGATGTGTCCGCTCTCAAAAGCAATCTCGAAAATGCCAAGCATCGTTTTCCTGAAGCCGAAAAGGTCAGGGCAAGTTTTTACAATTTCGGCTTACATTTTGACAAATTGCTTGAAACCCAGGGGGATCCCATGATGCTTCTGGCCTTTGAGTTGAACACGGAGATGTCATCTGCGCTTCGAAGGTTCTTGCAGGGCGAGGGCGACGATGGGGATGCCCTTTGTATTCTTCCAATGTTCAGGCTGTTGGATCGGTTCAACGAGACAGGGGGTCGTGAAGGGCTGTCACCTGAGTTCTGCGAACGGACGAAAACTGGAAAAGTTGTTCCGGATGAGTGGCTTATTCCGACAGCGATTCGGATTTATGGGAGCGTGACGCGCCACTTGCGTATGCTTGAGAAGACGGTCCCCGAAGATGAAAAGTTCCTTCCCGAAAGCAAAATCTTGTCCCCTCCCGACCTGCTCAAATATGGCGACAAATTCCACTCCGGGATAGGGGGAGGTCCTCAGACTGGCGCGCGGATCCCGATCGTTATCGTGGGGCGGCCATTCGGTAACCCGGCGGCGGGAGCAAGCTCGCTAGCCTTGCTTGGGAAGTCTCAGAACCCGCGTGCTGTCCGCTCCGGTCCGCCTTCACGAAGCGAAGGACGGATCCGTTCTGCTTTGCAGGCAGAGATGCGGAACGGGGCGAGCGACCAGCCGGAGGAAAATTCAGGCGCGTGGTCCGATGAGGCTTTAAAAACGAAGCTTGCGGAAGCGATGGCGGCAATTCCTTATACTCCCGATTGGCTGGATTCACCGGATTACACTCACGTTACTCCCGGGGCAGACGAACGCAAGCCCACGGCAAGGGAAGTCATCATCAACTCCAAAAAATTCCATGACTTCATAAGGCGGTCTGCCGCTCTTTTTAAAACGGCGCAGCATGAATCAACCGTGCTGAACCATACGGTGACTCGCATGGAACTTTTCCGTGGAATTCCGACGGATCCCCTTGAAGAAGGGCCGGCCTCTTACCAGGATGCTGCGGGAATTGTTGATGCTCAAAAATTCTTTCTGGATGCGCTCGTAAACCGAGCTGTCTTTACTTATCGAGGGCCGTGGAGTTCATCCAAGTTTTACAAACCCAAAACCGAAAAAGCTGTTTTGGACATTACCTTTGACGGAAAAGTATTCCGGGATGATCAAATGGCATTTTATAAATCACTCGAGAAGTTTTTAAAAGATGGTTTTTCAGAGATTGAATTTGAAAAAATAAGAAATCAGAGCAGAGATGTCCCGAGAGATTATATGTTGCATGTCTTCTCGCATTTATTCGGGATAGACGCGTTTGACCTCCTGGGAAGAGAATTTGTCATCATCAATCTCGCGTCCATCCAAAAGATCACCCTGGCCTCAGGTCCGATCGGAACTCAACGCTCCGAGATGCGGAAAATCGTGCCACACAAAAAAGTGCCAAAGGCTGTCAACGCACACTATGCAGCCATGAAATCCCGCGGGGCTGAAAATGGCGCTGCGCCTGATACCATCGTGCGTGCAATGCTCCTCGATAAGGACGGCGCAACGCTATTTACTCATGAGACGGAATTGTTCCCGTTATCAGGCGAAGGGAATTTAGGGCAAGTCTTTGCACGTGCCATTCCCAGTTATGACCCGAAGTACAACGATCCTGCGAGGGGTTATGAGATCAGTTCTGAGATCAATGATGAGGCGGGCTATAACATAAAAATCATTGCCGGTGACTCTGCTCGCTCCGAGATGAGGCAGGCAAAGGTCCGTGAAGCGTACAAGCTCCAAAAAATGGTGGTCGATCTGAGTAAGTATTTTGCCGCCGGCGAAACGATCGACCAGATCATCGTGATCACCGACAACAGCGGGACTTTGACACTTGATTCCGAAACGCCTATTCAAGGTCCCCTGCTCCAAGCGCTTCAGACATTGCTCGGTCGAAAAGGGAATTTTCTTTTGGTCAATTCCGGAGACCCCTTGCAGGACTTTCTCAGGATTTCACAACCGCCTCTACTGGATTCTCTTGGGCCTTTGGAACGAGGCCGTTATTTTGCCGTGACCGATGGAGGCTCCAATATTGTTCAATTGAGCGGACAAAAAGGAGTGAACGTCATCCCTCAGGTAAAAGCCTGGCCGGTAGCGACGCGTTTGGCTTTTGCGAAAATGATGACCGGCTATTATTTTAATTGGCTGATACGCTCAAGGGCCGATCTGGAAAAGAAATTGTCCCGGCCTTTAGGCGTAGAAGAAATCCTCAAGGCCCGCCAAGTCATATTAGGCAGTCTTGACCAAATCGAACGGCAGGGAACCTGGGGGGAAATGGTAGAGGGTAAGCCCTATTACCGGTTTGACCTGTTGCCCCCTGATTTTAGAGAGCAATTTCGGGAATTCGGAATGCCGCATATTTTCGATGTCGGATTCAAAATGAGTTTTTACGCCAATCATGCGGCCCCCCATTTTTATCCCATTTCCCTTGTCCAGGAAATGTCGGAATTTGTCCATCGCGAGGCAAAGCGTCCTGCCGGAAACCCGGATCTTTATGCGGCCTTTGGTTCCGGTGTTCCGACGGCGGTATTTGTGGACATCACACAGATCACTAAGGCCCAGAGCGTCGAAAAAGTTGCCCGGGAAAAGATCTTTCCGGAACTGAAGCCCGGGAAAGTCCTGGTGTTCGTTCTGGGAGACGGCAACAATGATATCCCGACCCTGAAGCTGAAATTTCCCGATCAAGACGGCCTCAAGTTTGTCATGGTCCCAGTTTTTTTAAGCCACGGTGAAGTCTTTGCCCCCGCACTGGCCGGATCCGGCATTTATGTTGGCGAAAATAAATTGCAAGGTGCCGAGCAGATCCTGGAATTTGCCAATCAAGCACGCGGAAAACATGCAAGTGAAATACCGCCGCTTAAGGTCAAGCAATGGTCATTTCCCGCTGGAACCCGCTCCGAGATGCGGGAGCAAAAACCATTTAAGAATGAGGCTCAGAAAACGGTTTCAAAAATGGGTATTCAAGGATTGATTGGCAGCGGCAATGCCTCGAATCGGGTCGAAGCCATGATGAAGAAGCTTGGAGAAGAACCGGAAAGCAAGCAGGGGCTGGAAATCGATAAAATACTGGTTCAAATGGATGCGAATCAACACAAGATATTGCGTACAGCCATCACACCCTATTTAACATCAGCTCACGCTGGCCAAAAACGGCTTGCAGAAATTGTGGGCGAGGAAATTTCCATGATTTCTTCCTTATCACAACTGCCGTCCTTTGATCCTGAGGACGCAAATGGTCACTTTGATTTTCTGGGCCACGACATGTACCTTAGAATTGATGAGACCCTGCATCGAGGATTGCTGGTTTTTGAATACGGCTTTTTTTCTCCACTAGGTATGCCAACGTTCTTTGCCTGGGATCAAAAAAAAGTTAAATCCCTGCCACAATTTCCTTTTGGGGGGTCTCCTTTTGTTTGCTATCTCTATTTTTCGGTACCTAAGGGATTGAATTTGCTTAAGCCTCGTGGTGATGCAGAGGGCGAGCCTGCGATGTCCCTGGCAGAAGGGGCCAGGATCCCTGCTCTTCCCCCGGCTTTCCGAGATCAATTGAAAGGATCGACAAAAGACCGCGCTTTAGCACTTTTGGACGCAGGCGGAGACAGGTTGGGGCGATTGCATCCTCTATTCCTCGATGTTACTAGCGTCCTTGTTACGAACCGGCAGTTTTTGTCTGAAGAGGCATATCATTTGGTAGAAAAGGCTCTTGAACCTATCCGGCTAAGACAGCGACTTATCAGCCATTATCTTAAAAGAAACGTTTTCCCTACAGGTTTGGTTGTAAAACCTGAATTAGAAGCAGACACTGAAAATTCCCGCTCCGAGGTGCGAAAGGCGCCTGGGCTGGTGGAGGATACCCTCGATCTTAAAAAAATGATCCCTAAAGAGTTCCTGGGGTACGACATTCGCGTGGCTGTTGTTGCGGATAATACCAATACTCTGGTCCTTGATCACAAAAATCCTGTGGGTGGCGAAGTGGCAGGCAGCTTAAAAGGATTACTCGGGAAAGGCGTCCCGGTGATCGTTAACTCCGGGGACCCGATGGGAATTCTGGCGGGGACCTCTTATGCCGATTTCATTAGAAATAAACCGAAGGGTCTTGAGCACTTTTACTTGTTAGGGAATAGCGGAAGTGTCCGGAAATCTTTTGACGCTGACGGCCGGCCGATGGATTTTCAGACTCCGAAATGGTCGGCGGCCAGAAGCTATCAAGCCGCTTGTCGCTTTGGTCAGACTTTTTATGATCTTCTCAAAACACGGGGAAGTCCGTGGAGGGATTTTTTTCGCGAGCTTTCGGATGAGGAACTGGAACAGCTGGCCATGATCCGAATGCATACGCTTACCGGTCTTGGCGAAAAGGGATGGGCGGTTATCGGGCGCAAGATTGGGATCGGAAGGTTTTTTCTCGTGGATTCGGAGAGGAAATCCGGCAGTATTTCTATCGATGACACCGGGCACGGAATTTGTCTGGAGCTTCTGGATGCATCCGTCAAACTACAACGGGATTTTACCGCTTTCACCTCTGCTATGGAAGGGCGTCTTCGCCGTTTTCCGGAGTTCCGCCCGGGACAGAAGGGTTTCCATATCGCTTCAGGACCCAGCTACCTGGAAATCACCGATTTCTCAAAATCCGAAGCTGTTGAAGAAATTTTTCAAAATAAAGTTTTGCCGGGGTTAAAATTAAAAGATAACGAAGTCCTCGTTGTTTTTGCGATCGGCGACAGCCCCAATGATATTCCGACGTTTCGCCTGGATCTTGCCCGGGGCAATCCAAAAATCATCCTGGTTCCAGTTTTCTTAAGGCACGATATGGCCTCTTATGCGCCGTTATTGCCGAAAGGCATTGCGATCGCGGACAAGGAAAAAGTGGAGGGCGCCCTTCAGATTCTTCGCTATGCCGATCGTCTTCCGGGGGTCATGGTGAAGGATGCGCCCACCCTCAAGATCCTTCGAATGAAATCCCGCGCAGAGGCTCGTTCCGAGGTGAGAGATTTATCAATGGGAATGTTCGAGTATGGTCAGGCGTTTTTCCATCGCGTTAAGGTCGCTTTTGGTGGCAAGCTCGGCCAAATCGCTCTTTTTGACAAACTCATTCAAATCGCTTTTTTTGGCAAACTCATTCAAATCGCTTTTTTTAACAAACTCATTCAAATCGCTTTTTTTGGCAAACTCATTCAAATCGCTTTTTTTGGCAAACTCATTCAAATCGCTCTTCTTGGCGAGAGCAGGAATGACAAGTTTGATCATGTGGACATCTTCTTTCAATTGCTTAACATCGTCCGCAAGGCCTTCCACTTTTTCGAGCCGATCGCGAACATCCGTCAATCCTTCTCCAAAAGTCCGGAACTGGCCTTCAAGGTTCTCAAGGATCACCTTCACTTCGCGTTCCTGGCAGTGTCCTTCGCTGTTCTTTCCAGCATTTTTAACCATAAGCTTTTTTCCTTCCGCCCGTTTGAATTATTGTTCGGGGGAGGGATACTAACGCTGATCTCGTTACTTGTCAATTCATTTTTACATAATTATTATATGCAAATTAAACAAATCTATCCTGCCTCCTCTGTAACTGTAGCCCGTTCCGAGGTGCGGGCGCAATCTCAAAACGAGGGTCTGCTGTTTTCGGAGATTTCGGCTCCTGCCACTTTACCAACGGGTCAGCAGTTTCCTCATAAAGTCATAGCGATTGCGGGAGCGCTTGGTGAAGTCGTACGCCAGAGGTATGGCCCTTCTCTCGGACAGTTCGCGGGCCATTACAATACCTCATTTCTCGGGATTGATCTTCCGGCCCGTGCCGCGGCAGCGCAGACCATCGAGTCCCAACATCTGCCGCTTAAACCGGAGAACTATTTTCAACCCGGCGACAAAGGATTCAGAGAAGCATTATCGCAGGGGCGGGTGCAAGGTATCCTGATCGCTACCCTTCCCAGTAGCCATCTTGACTACATCCGTTTGGCCGTAGAGAGCGGAGCGATTGCTTTTGTTGAAAAGCCGATCGTATTGCCCGGCCAGTTGTCAGAACTTATCGAACTTTATAAGAAATATCCCCGTTTGATTTTCGCATTAGACCACTCTTTGGACCGGGCCGCGACCGTGAATGCCTTGCCGTATGCAATGCCAGAATATTTAGGTGAGGTGACGCGTATTTCCGGAAAGGCGCTGGATAAAATATTGGACAGGCCGTGGATCGTCAATTTCGAGGTAAGCGGAGGTGGTAAAGCCATGGATGCGATGGTTCATCTCATCACTCCGCTTGAAATGCTTCTCAAGCCCTTTGGGATCAGCTTCCAGGATGTGACCTTTGCGGAAAAAGACGTATTTTTCGCCAGACGTTCCAACGCCAGTCCGGGCCGGGAAACTTATGCCCACGTTCGAGGGCAGAAGGGCCCGGTCAGTGTCGATCTCGAGGTCGGGGACGGAATGCCGAAAGAAACCAAATATATCCAGATCCAAGGGACAAAAGGGACGTTGACGATTTATTTCAAGACTGAGGACGGCGGCACGGCGTTTTCCTATCGACCTGCGGGAGGAGTAACCCAGACACAGCGGTTTCCGAAAGACATGGCCGGACAGCGCAATACCACTTTAAAAATTTATGATCAACTTCAACATTTGGGACAAGTGAGCGATGCGGAACGCGCCGCCCGGTTTTGGGCCTCCGTACGCGCGGTTGAAACTATCGATCGGGTTCAAAGGCTTTTTAAAGGAGCTTATGCTCTGTACGAACCCGGCACGGAACCCAAGGACTCCAGATCCGAGATGCGAAACGAGGATTCGAAAATTATCGAATCTGTGGCAGATGCATTGTTTGTATTGGGAAATCGCGAACAAACGGGGCGGATCAAGGAAAAGATAAGCGCGATTCGCAGTAGTCGGGTCTTCCAAGAAGGAGGCGTTACTTTTATCCCTAAAATTGCAGGCGGAAAGCTTTTGGTGATTGGTGATTTGCATGGAGATTTGGCAAGCCTTGAGGCCATTCTTGTGCAGTATCAGGTACTGTCACGATTAGAGAAAGGTGAGCCTCTCTTCATCCTTTTTCTCGGAGATTACCTCTTCGCTGGATTAGGGGGTAACATGACAGGAGTTTTAAGGACGGCTATGGATTTATTAATCAAATATCCTAAAAATGTAATTCTGCTGCGCGGCAACCATGATAGACGTGAAAGTAAAGCCGATACTCGCCGATGGCTTCAAGAGGCAGCGCATGGGTTGCTTTCAGAAACTGGAAATAAATATAAAGATAAAAGAGTTTATGAAATGTTCGTTCGCTTTTTAGAGGCTCTGCCCACGGTTGCTGTGACCGGAAACCGCATTGTCGCAGCCCATGGAGCGCCTCCCCTCGGTCAAATAGAATCTCTCAGGTCCCTTGTCGGAAACGAGTTTCTTCAGGAGCAAATGCGGCTGAATATTGCATATGATCGTACGGTTCCAACAAAATACAAAGTCAAAGGAGAAAAAAGAGGGGCGATTATTGAACAGGCCCTTTTCGAATCTTTTTTAGGAAGCGTGGGAGGTACTATTTACATTGGAGGTCATCGGGAACTCTATCCTGCTAAACAACCCATATTCGAAAAACGTTTTGAAACTGTTATTTCTCACGGAGGTATCAGTACCGAGACGCTGCCTTATGGGCGCTACAACAAGCCCCGATTTCTTGTGCTCCCTCTGGATCAGGAAATGGAACGCATTCCTGCCGATGCGACGCATATGGTTTCTCCAATCATTGTAAAAAAGATTCTTTCTAAGCGCTCTGAAGTGAAGTCCCCGCAGAAAGAGGCCCTCGCTCCTACTCCTCTTCGCTCCGAGATGCGGGATGGAGAGATCAAACGATTATTGCAAGATGTTGCCGGGTTTAAACCTCATGGATTCGTTTTTGTCGGAGGACCGACGGGGGCAGGCAAGTCAACGGTTATCAAGATGATCCAGGAAACGATGCGGGCGACAGGTCGAAGCGCAATCGTGGAACCGGTTGATAATTACATTAAGCCCCTTTCAGAAGTGCCTGCGGGAATGAACCGTGATCATCCTGATGTTTATGACCGTAATGCCGTGGTTCGTTCCGTTCGTGCGCTGCTTCAGGGCGAGGCTGTGATCATGCCTCCGCCGTTCTATGAACGCGACAAACCCATTTTGCCGGTGGCATTGGGACCGCAAGACATTATCGTTCTCGATGGCCTGCATGCATTAAGTCCGGAATTTCAGAAAGCCCTGCAGCCCTACATGAAGGAGGCCCTTCATATCTATGTCGATGCGCCGGAGGAATTGCGTTTTTTGCGACGCCTGGAACGGGATTTCCGCGAACGAGGGTTTGAAGTTGAAGACCTCCCGAGATTTATGTTCCTTTGGATGGATGCCAGACGGCAGGAAAAAATGTTCGTGGTGCCAACGCGCCAGCATGCCGGATATGTCATTGATCGGGAAGGGGAATCCAAAGAAATTACCGCGCTCGTGGGAAAAACAGCGGATCTTCGGCAACGATTGCACCGTTTAGCGACGGAACGCCATGATTCCGAGTGGGCAGGTTTTCTTGACCGGGTTGATCAATTCATCCAAGCCCGCTCTGAGGTTCGGGTGGTGGGAGAATATGCGGAAAGACAGCGGGCATTTTATGATGCTCTTATGGTAAAGACAAGACAGTGGGTTCAAGGAGGAAAGGTCCTGAGGCCTGCGGCAAATCCGTCCGTGGTTGATATCAGTTTAAATGCGGGAGATCGCGATGTGATGGGCGAGGATTCGGATTTTACGGATGAACTTGATACCCAATTGCATGCCTTGGCTTCGGAACTGACCGAGCAATTCCCGGAATACAAAATTCAAAAAAAAGGAAGATACCATATAACCATCATGGAGATCTGCCACCGCGATCTTCGCGAAGGCGAACAAAATCCAGAAATTCTTCCACCGGATATTCTCCCGTACTTGGATGACGCGGTTAGAATTACGAGGGGCCATCTGCCATTTAAGGTCGTTCTTCAAGGACTTGCAATGGGATATAGAGACGGGACTATTTTTGTGAAGGGTTATGTCAAAGGGGACGCGCTGAAGAATATTCGCACGGAAATAGGCGCAAAGATCCCCGGGCATGAGGATTGGGGTGAATGGCTGCTCTTTCATGTTACATTGGGACGTTTAAGAAACGATATCACTCCGGCGCGTTTGGCAGAAGCCTTTAAATGGGTCGAGGAACGACAGGCGCTGGAACTCGGGGACGTTCTGGTGCAAAATCCTCGTTTTGTTGCGATTTCAGACCAGCATGCGACTACAGTGAATCCAACGTTGCAGCAAAAATTGCAAGAGTTCAACACGAAACTCCGCTCCGAGCAGCGGGCCGTTGAGGAAATGGAGGTGTATAGCGATTTTGAAGAAACGGTTACGCCTCCCTATGCGCGACAAAAAAAGTCCCTCGTTTCGATCATCGAAAGTCGTTTAAAACGGACAAAAGGGGAAGCTGCGGCCAAGGCTTATCGCGAAAAAAGTGATGCCGCCTGGGATGCGTATCGTCTCGCAGAAGATGAACACCGGACCAACGAACAAACGATGCGGGACTATTATCGCGGTTATTTGGAAGGAGCCACTGAGGAGGATATCCGGGAACTGGTTGCCTCCATGGAGCTTGAACCGAATTACCTCAAAACGTTGCAGCGGATGCGCGAAAAGACGGGTGCGGGGAAGATCAAGCTGACTTTTGTGGTCAGGGGATATGTCCAACCCTTCAAAGGATTTTTGGAGAGGCACGATGTGGCAGATGCTTTTAGAGGAGCTGGCGTCGACCTTGAAAAAATCAAGATCATCGGGAATAAATTGGCCATGAAGAATGGCGTATTCACAGGAGAACTCGAAGGCCCGGTGATGTTCGATAAGGCCCAACACGTTCCCCGTAACCGGCTCTATATCGGCGATCCGAAAGACACTAAATATGGATTGGCTTATCTCATTGATTGCCGCACGAAGGATCTGGAAAAACATGTGGATGTAATCATGGACCGTTTTATCGCAGCCGGAGGGCTTCAGGAAGAGCCGCAGCCGCTGCGTTTATACGCGGACGTCAGCGAAACCATGGCTTTTCCGCCGAGGATACGGTTAAAAGAAATCCGCGACCTTAATCAGGGGCGGGTCTTGGTTGAAATCGAAGGCGCGGAAACCACAACTCATGAAACTCAAAGCTGGGACGAACTGCTTCGGCTATTGGCGGATGCCGATTATGAAATTCGGAGAATAGCGGGCACATCCCGTCTTCAAGTCCAAAGAGGCGATAAGAATCTGGAGATTGATCTGAATGGAAATTCGGAACGCATCAATCAGAGCCTTGCCAAGATGGACAATATTTTTCCTTCTCATGAAAAGGCGCTGATCCGCATAGCGACTGCAGAGATCGCGGATCCTGCGGCGCAGCAGCGAGTGTATGGTGAAGCTATGGCCGGATACGACAGGTTCATGGCAACGCGCCGCAATCCCCAGGTTCCGATTGAAGAATCTTACGGTTATTGGCTCATGCCGCTCAAAGGGTATTTGCGGGCCAGTCACTTTAAACAGTTAGTCCGGAACTGGAGGATCGCGCCGGTCTTTTTTGGGCCTGCGCTGGATCTTGTGGAACGGCAATTTGGCGAGCATGGACATTCCGGCCGCATTGTTTTGACCCAGGTGAGCGGGAATCTCGCACTGATCAATCAGACCCTTGTTGATCGTGCGGATGTCGCGGAAAAATTATTGACGCGGAAAGTCGAGATCCGGTCCCAGGGGATCGATCTGGGGATGTCGAAGGACCCGGACCCTGTTTTTACAGGAGAGATCACGGTGATCGGCAAAGCCGAAAACACGGACGATGCCGGTCTTTTCTTTTCAGGCCATAGAACATTTCCGCCGGATTCCATTGTGTTTGGTGACGACGCCATGGCGAAATATGGCTTTGGTACCCCGGACAGCCCGGCAGGTTTTGTCAACGTTCAAAGATTTAATCCTTCGCTCGCCGAGCACGTGTTTCAGGAAAAATTCGCCGAAGTTGCTGCCCGCGCTGGTACCCGTTCCGAGATGCGAGAAGCGCCTCTGAAGTTGACGCCGGAAACGAAACTGTCCGATATCCAAAAAGCGTTAGAAGGGCTTAAAGATGTCGTCCCCGATCCAGGAGCCCGAAACGCGGCGGCGGAAAGTTTACATAAGGCATTAAAAGCCGGACAGGCCGGAACGTACGGAAGAATTCGGTCGATTCTACAGTTACGCAATGTGACCGAGGAACATCTCAAGGGCATTTTTGATCTTTCGGAGACGCAGGGGGTGATGATCCGCAGGGACTTGGGAATCGGTGCGGCGGCCCTCGTGGCTCTTGGGATCGGCGCTGTTGTTGCTCGGAAAATGGGCTGGTTGTATGTGCCGGAAGAAAATAGGGAGGCCGGTTCCGACGCCGATAAGATCATCCACCGTTTTGAAAAGATCGCGGCAACAATCCCGGATCCGGAAACGCGCCAAGCCGCGAGCGATCTGATCAAGGAATTCCGTACTCATCCTGAAGTCGACACGACGGTGATCGAGCCGTTTTCGATCCACCCTTTTATCCGGCTCAAGAACAACAACTCCGGAGGCCTCATCGCAGTTCAGATCAACAGAGATTTTGCTCTCAGTATGCCGGCCGTGATCGTGAAATACGTGTTGATTCACGACGCGACCCATCGCCGGAACGCTCGCCTCAGTCAGGCAACGGCGGAAGGAATGGCTAGTTTTGTAAAGCGATCTCTTGAATTATGCCCACCCACGAAAACGGTTGAGCCCGATAAAATCCGTCGAGATTCGACGGCCCAGAAGGCGATTATCCAGGCCTATGTTGCACAGGTCGAAGACGAAACGCGTGCTTATCAGGCCGAAGACCGTGCTTTTATGCAGGATCTTAATAACGCAGGCAGTTACGAATTGTTCATCGAGAAACTTTTCGAAGGCCTTGGTGATACGCCAGCGGACCAACGGCGCAATGGCATCATTCGTACCTATCTCGACAACATTAAGGAACGATGGGATCCTCGTAAGAAAACATCCTCTGACGAAGAAACACGGGCTTATGTCCTAAAACTTATTCTTAATACTCCTTATCTCGAACAAGGAAGAAAACAGGAACATTACATGCGGGATATGTACCTTCAAATGGCCTATTCCATGATGCAGGGAACCGGGGACGCCGGTGTGATCCAGGTGACCGGAGATTTCAATCATCCTTTCCGTGCGACCGATTACAAGCGCCTTGCCGCGTGGACCTATGAACAGGCAAAAAAACTTGGCGTTGATCCCAGATCTGAAATTCGTTTCTCCCGCTCCGAGGTGCGGCAAGAGCCTGCGAGGTCCGCCGGTCAAAAAACCGTCCGGGAGCCCGATGCGAAAGGAAAAGCGTCGGGGCGGGGAGATGTCGTCGGCGAAGTGATTTTATTTACGGCCCATACGACCGAAGAAATTCTGTTTCCCAGCATTCCTCTGGACTCCATAACTCCTGAGGGAGTCCGACACGTGATCGAGCAATTTGATGATTTGGTTTCCCGCGTTGAAACGAGCATTCCCGAGGCGTCCTCGCGGAAGGTCGAAAAGAGGCAGATTTTAGATCTCTTGAAACAAATTTCGGCGGAAATCCGGCAGGGTTGGGAAAATATTCATTTAGACGCGAGGGCGCCCCAAATGGTGGGTGTTTCGCTCTTTCCCCCCGGAAGCAAGGGGACCCATCCGTTCGGTCATTTGATCCGCAAGATCCGCGAAGGTCGGGAGCCCTATGTGCGCAGGGAGATGGAGTTAAATGAGCTTAAACGGAAAATCAAGGACAAGACTAAAATTCCAGAAATCGAAAAGCAACTGAAAGCCAATACGTCCTCCAAAGATGTTTTTGATCTTCTCCTGAATGAAGTCAGGGCCGCGGCTCTTGCATCATTGCCTGCCGGCACGAATCCGGAAGAAGAGTTTGAAAGTGCGAAAAAAGCCATGAGTGCTTATCTGGAACGGCTCCAATCCCTTTGCGAGGAACGAAAGAAAGCCCGGGAAACGCTGAAGCAGATAAGAGAGAGGTTTGAGAGCCAGGGCGGGTCCGAGGAGGCCTTAAAGGCGATAGGGTTGTACAGCGGCTCCGTTGAGGAGATGGAAGATACCGCCAATAATGCATTCAGGGAACTTCTGGAAAAAATTTATAAGAACTATTTCGGAACAGAAGGAGCCTCTGAGGAAACGCTCCGGAGGATGAAAGAGAGCACGGGCAAAAGTTTTACCGCGCTTTTTTATCACGACGTCATGGTGGAGGGTTTTAAAGCGGACGAAGCAAAAGGCGTTCAGGCGCTCCAATCAAGGTTTGCATTCAGACGTCAGTATTTAGATATTCCCGAGGTTGTGAAAATGGCCAATGACATGATCAGCATGGCGGATGATCTGCTCGTGGCGATCTATTCCGAGATCGGGCAGCCCCGGCCAAGCTATGAGCTTACGGAAAACGGATCGGGAAGAGGGGCCATTCTCCGCGTCAAAGGTCAAATGGGAGCGACGAAGGTAAAGGATCTTTGGGAGAAGCACGGCCACAGGATCAAAGTCGTTATCACGGACACGGCCACTTTTAACACGCATTGGGTGGTTTTGCTCCTGGGCGTTCCGAATCCGCCCATGATTGTTATCATCAAAGACGAAGCGCAATTCGAGAAGATCCAGCCCGGGGTCAAGGTCCGCGTGAAAGCGGAACTTCCGAAGAAGCAGCCTGAAGCCGGAGAGGAACGGCAAGAAGATTGTGAAGCCAAGGTGTATCTTAATCCGACTCAAGAAGAAATCGCGGAGTCAGAGCGGGAGAGCAGTCTGCTGGCGATGTTGCGCCGGGCATTGCTAAGATTGAATCCACTTTCTTCCGGACGGGTCAAGGTCCTGGCGAACTTAATTCCCGGGGTAACCTCTATGATCCGGGAAAACGGGGCGGATGGCGCGGGTCTGACGCGTACTGAGTTCGACGCCCAAGCGGAAAAGCTTATGATCCGCATGGCCCAAATCCAGGCTCGTATAAACCAGCTTGGGACCAACGAAGAAAACGCGAGCCTTCTTCGGGAAGCGCAAGAGGAGTTCCGTGTGGAAGCGGAAAGTTTTCAGGAACACCTTGAACGGAGTTACAAGGCGCAGTCGGAGGATCCTTCCCTAAGAGGGAAGCCCAACACCTGGCGGGCATTGGATCTTTGGCCGGACAAAAACGAGGATTTTTTTAATGTCTTGAAGGAGTTAGGTCTGCCTGTCTCGCCCGGTTTCAAACTTTTTGAAACGTCTCTTGGGGCCGAGATCCTCAAAAGGCAGGTTGCGGCTTTCCTGGCCATTGAAGCCCGGTTGGGTCATGCCGCGTCTTCTGAGAGGGCAGTGACCCGCGTGCTGTTTCCGCAGGTCGATTCACTGGATCATGCCCAATACCTCTCCGAAAAGATCCTTCCGGAGGCCAGACAATATGCGGAGGTTTCGCTCGGTACGGAACATGCCGCAAGCGAGGTCCTGGAAGGTGAGAAGCACATTCAGTACGGGCCTATGTTGGAGACTCCCGAAGCCGTGAAAAACATGAAAGAGATCCTGGGTTACCGGCCGAATGGAACGGACAGGTTCTTTCGTTTTGCCAGTGTTGGCACGAACGATCTGGAGATCCGTCTTCTTTCCGCCTGGATGGGCGATCCGTTGAGCCGGGATTGGCGCAGTATCGCGCCGTTCCTCAAAAAATTGCTTCCCTTATGCCTGCAGAAATATGCAGAGATCATTCAGACGGCGGCAGAGTTCAACAGGGACCTTCCGGTGGAAGAAAGGGTGGCGGTTGGTTTTTGCGGCGAGGTCGCGGGAACGGTTGAATTTCTCGCTTTTCTTCGTGGACAGGATGATCGTTACAACCATCAGGAGATCGTCGTGCCGCTTTCTGCCAGCATGTCTTCTTCCCAGATCCCTTTAGCCAAGACGCTTCTGCGTTTATCACCTGATACAAAGCTTCCCGTTTTGATCAATAGAGGAGTGGCTTTAGGGGCCGAGGGGGTCCCGGACGCTCAGCTCAAGTTCCATGAAGAGATCTCGGACCAAGTCCGCAAAAGGGTTGAACGGACGGAGAAGATACTTCTTGCGCTAGAAAAATACCAGGAACGTTACGAGCTTGCCGGTCTCGAGGACGTTTTGCAAAGGACGGACAGGGTGAATGTCGTCTCCGGGATCGGAAGTTTCGGGGATCTAGAGTTCCTTCAAGAAATGCTGGGGAGCCTTGCGGGATCGAATCCTTTCGGAGAAGGAGAGATGAACAAGGCGGATCTCGAGCCGATGCTCACCCTGCTTACTCAGGAAGGGATCACGGTGCCGGCGGATATGGCTGATGTCCGTGAAGCTTTTGATTTTCTTCAAGAGGTCCGGAATGTTTTTCAAGATCTAGAAAAAACCGATCCAGGACATAGGTTCCATGACGGGCAACTTACCCGGGAATTGGCGCTTCCTCTGGTGCGGAAACTGCTTGAGGCTCAAGCTTTGGAGAGCGGACTTTCGGACGAGACCCTAGTTTGTGAATTTTATCACCATTATTTCAAGTGCGCTTCCATCGTTTTCGGGATCGTTTCTCATGCCGTGGCGCATTATGCGGAAGAGATCGCTCCCTCCACAGTTCTTAAAGAAGAAAAGCATGAGGTCCGTGAAAGAGACGGGCTGGTTTTGGGTGTCATTGAGAGGCAGGTTGAGGGGCCGGTCTTTTCCCGGGCGCAGGGCCTCACCTATGACACTCACCGTTTTCTGGATCTTGAAGACGCCGGCACACTTCTTGCGACGAATCCGGCCGGAGTCATGGATTTTTCGAGATATATCGCTGAAAGATTTCTTCCAAAGGAGCCTTTGGGGATCGGTCCGGCAACGCAAAAAGCGATCCGGCGAGCGCGCCCGGCATTTTCGGAATTTATGCACCGATCGTCCCACGCACGTGATGAATTGTATAGCTCTTTTTCGGAACTTCTGGGGCTCAATGCATCTTTGAGTTATTTTGTGTCCCGATGGAACTATGCCCGCATGATGAGCCTTCTCTTGCCGGGGTTCGATGAGATCCTTTACCGGTTCCTGGGTCATTCGAGATTCTATTTTTTACATACCCACACGATCCGGGTCTTCGATGTGATGGAAAAGCTTCCGGAACAGAAAGGGTTGCTTTTTGAGCAGGTCGCGGAAGTTTTTCAAAGGCTGCGGGCAGATCCCACAAACATCCGGACCCTAAGGCTGGCGATGCTGCTTCTTGACATCATTAAAAATCGGTGGGAGATGAAGGTTGCGGCCGCTCCTGGGACAATTTTTTCAAACGAAGAAAGAGATGCCTGGGTACGGGGACAGGTGATCGGCATTCTTTCAGAGATGAATATCCTGGATCCTGCGATACAACGGTCCGTGGTCTGGCTTGTTTCGCAGAATTTGCGATCGGGCGTTATGGATCTGCTTCACAGTAAAGAATTGGCGAAAGAGCTTATTACGGTCGTTGACAGTTTGAAAAAAGAGGGAGGCCCCGCAACGGATCTTAAAGAACGCGAAGCTCTTCTGGAGATGCTCTATGTTATGAAGTTTGTCCAAAGGTTCGTGGTGGTGGCGCCTGAAAAACAAGTTTTATTGCCTCACCAAGGCTTTAATTCACCTTTGCCGAACCATGACAAGTTCCTTATTTATGCCCAAGGTCTTTTGAAGAGCCGTCAAACGTATCATGAGGAAGCGCTGGCGAGGATCATTCATGATGATTATGAAAAATTTCAGAAAAGAAAAAGAGGTGCCCCCGCATTTGGCGGGTTTGACCGTTTTATGGAATCGGCCCCTCTCGTTGAAAGACTGAAAGAAGCCGCTGCGTCTCCCGGACGTTGGAATGCTTATTGTGCGGGGGTGGGGTCTGCCGATTCCCTGGGTGGGCTCTTTGAAGAGGGGGCAGAAACTCTTCGCCAGGAAGTGCTGAAAGATGATTTTCACGATCAATTTGATGCTTACCTTCTGGGGGTGACGCCCTATCGCGGGAAATCGCTAAGCGATGCGGAACTTGTCCGGGAATGGGTCCTTTTGCGCTATCTTCAGGCCCTTTCGTCATCACCGGAGAGGAAGCGCAGCCACGAAACGGTGGTAACCCTCTTTGAACCCTTGAGCGAAGCTCAAGGCGCCAGACCCATTCCTTTTCGTGTGGTTTTCGGCACCGGAAACGGGGACTGGGACCTCGAACAGATCTATACGCGTGTGCTTTTTGAACATGGGTTCGATATTGCGAGGGTTTGGACCAGTCATTTCTCCGAAGGGAAAGACAACGAGGGCCCCTCTGAGATGGTGGCCGTCGGCTTCTTTACTCCCAAACCGCATATTCCAATGGCCCAGACTCTGCATGCGATCCACGCGGATCTGGCCAAGATCTTACACGCGGGAAAATCGGTATGGCAGTCGGATGTGAGAGATCTTCTCCGGCCGGACCATCGCCGTTTGAGTGACCGGAGTGCAAAAGCCGATGAAATATATCAGGGTCCTCTGGTCCTACGAAAGCCCAAGGGAGTTCCGGATTTTCCGACCGAGGCCAGTCTGGAGGATCGTGGGCCGGTGACCCTTATTCAAATCAAGGCCGTCGACCGGCCCGGCTTGATGGCGGGGATATTGGCGGTCTTGGAGAAAAAATTTGATCTGCGGATCACGGATCCCCGTTTGAACGATGACGGGGAAGTCCGGAGCAGTTTTTTTATGACGGAACATCGCGGGGGCACATGGGGTACTCTTTCTCGTGAGACGAAGGACGAAGTCAAGAGAACGATCGAAAAAGTTTTGGATGCTGACGTAGCGACGATCCAATCCGACGGCGAACTTGAATTCGGGGAGGGCAAGACGCCCCGTTCGGAGTTGCGAAAGGGCTTGAAAGCGACAGGTCTGGAAAAGCAAGACCGTCCAGTCCCCGGTACTGCGCGTTCCGAAGCGCGGATAGGGTCTCAAGGAGCGGCAGTACCGGCGGGGGAATCTCCGTTGGCTGCGTTGCGGGTCCTTTTGGTGGAAGATAATTCATCGGTGCAACGTTCTCTGCAAAGACTGCTCGAGGCTGTGGGAGTGGATAAAAAGGGCATTCAAGTTGCATCAAATGGGACGGAGGCACTGCGGATTTTTAAGGAGAAATCAGAAGGGCCGGAGGCTTTTGACGTTGTCCTCAGTGACATCAAAATGCCGGAAGGAGAAGGGCCGGAGACAGCGGAACTGATAAAAACAGGGCTGCAAATGGCTGGGACGAGATTCGTGGCGGCGGCCACGAATTTGCTAAAAGTCCCCGTGATTTTCATAAGCGCTGCGAGTGATGATCCCAGCATGGGACGCGACTTCCATGCTTTAAAAGGTCAAGATGTCGTTTTTGAGACTCTACCGAAACCGTTCAGTTTTGAAAAACTTGAAGGGATCCTCAAGTCATGGGCGGAAAAGAAAACGCCAAGGCGCTCCGAGATGCGGACAAAACAGGAGATCAAGGATTTGGTTGAGCGCTCATTCGGCCTGCATGTTGAGGGCGAACCTCAGGAGTTGGTAGATGGATTTCTTGGAACTTTTACAGACTATACGACGTATAGGGTGAATACCCGAGAGCGCGGATCTCTTGCCTTCAAATTCCTTTCGCTTCAAAAGGGAAGATTCCCGGGATTGGAAAAAACCCGTTTTGCGGTGGAATTCATGCAGCGACTTTTAGAGGCCGGATTACCCGTTCCAACGCTTATTCCAAGGACGGATTTGAAGAATCTAAAAGATCCGGATGACCAATATATTGTCGAACACGGAAATGGTTTTTATTTGCTTGAAACGATGCTTCAAACCGGGGAAGAAATTCTTCGAGAAAATGCGACGGAAGCGCATTTTTATGAATTGGGCAGATTGGCAGCCAGGATCCAGAACGGCATGGAAGGGTTCAAGCCTCGGCATGTGTTTCGCTATACAACACGAAAAGAAGTCACCGAGGAGTTGGCTGAGAAATTTTCCCAATGGGACGGGCTCATGGATCAGATCGCTTCTCAGTACGGTCAGGAAAACGAGAGGGTCCGTTATATCTTGGGCCATCGGAAAGAACTACAGGCGCTGATTGCCGGGCAATTAGAATTTCTGAAACGGAATCTTCCGGAAAACGGACTTCGCGAAACCTTCGTCCACAATGACCTCCATTTTGCGAATACGAAGTTTGATAAACAACCGACTGTTACGGCACTCTTTGATTTTAATATGTCCCGGGTGGACCACCGTGTCGCAGAATTCAATAACCTTGTTTTTGGTATGAAGGGCCAAGGCTTTGTAGATTTCGAACCCAAAATGTTCCTTGCCACTTTGAAAGGCTACGAGGATGCGCTCCAAGTGCCTCTTACCGGACAGGAACGCGTGGCGATATGGGAAATCATGCGGTTGCGACTATTAGAAACGGTTTTCGGCGGTCTTCTAAAGGAACCTGCGCAAAAAGCGGACAATATTTTCTGGAAGGATCCGATTGTTGTCAAAGGCTGGCACCAGGCTAAAGAGATCCTGGAGCGGTTCGGCGACAAACCCTATGTCTACGGCGGCCGTTCCTTGCGTTCGGAAATGCGGGAGGATGAGAAAGCGCAAGAGATATTACGAACTATGAAGGTGCTAATTGCGGATGATGAAAAGGACGTTGCGGAATTGGTGCGGGATCTTTTACCGGGGGGTGTATCCGCCGAAAATGTTGTCATTAAAGCCAACGGCAGAGAGGCCCTGGCCTATTTTAAAGACCATCCTGTCGATTTGATCATTTCGGACATCGATATGCCCGAGATGAGAGGACATAAGTTCGTCGAAGAAGCGATGAAGCTTGAGCCGATGAAGCTGAAGCGGACGTCGGTTATTTTTATGAGCGGGAAATCCTTGGGTGATGAGGATGTTCAGCAAGTGGTTGAGGCATTAAAACAGGCGGGTACTCCGGTCTGGACACTGTCCAAGCCGTTTAGTGATTTTAAGCTGTTAGGTCAAACCGTGAGAGAAATTGCAGAGCAAATGGCTGCGGGTCGTTCCGAGATGCGGGAGGAAGAAAAAACGCAAGAAATATTGAAAGCCATGAAAGTGCTTGTGGTTGATGATGCGCCGGGCTCCCGGGAAATGATGCAAAGAATTTTGCCGGGTTGCGGCGTGTCAAGAGAAAATATTGTGATTCAAGCGAGCGGCGCGGAGGCTTTGGAATACCTCCGGAATAATCCCGTCGATTTAATCATCTCGGACATTAAAATGCCAGGGATGAACGGGCCTGTGTTCGTCAGAGAGGCGATGAAGCGGAAGCCAACGGCGGTTATTTTTATGAGCGGAGATTCCTTGGGGAGCGGCGAGGTCCAACAAGTGATAGCAGAGTTTAAAACAGCCGGTATCCCTGTCGGACAATTTTCCAAGCCATTTCGTCTTCCCGCGGCACATGCGATCGTGAAGGACATCGCGGCGCAAATAGCGGCCAGGCGTTCCGAAATGCGAGTGAGGACTTCGGCAGAGACGGGGAAGACCCGTGCGCTGCCGGAGTCCTTCCTGAAAAAGACCGGAGAGATCACCGAGCAATTCATCGCGAGTGAAAAACCCGGCAATGGTGGAGCAGCCACTCTTCGCGACGAGATTTCGAGAGCGAACGGGATACTTGCGGAGACTTTCGAGCGTCTTGACTGGGAAGGAAAACGGACGGCGCTAGTGAAGGAACTCCAGGCGCTGTACCTGCTCGCCCTGCCGTATTACATCCAAACAAAGGCGAGGCAGGAAAGTCCCGTTCACCGCATCGCCCGGGTGATGGATTTCACAGCCGAGATCATGATCGGTGAAAGGGCTTCGGAAGACGAGATCGAGACCGGGCTTTTGGTGGGTCTTTTGCATGATGTCGGGAATTACGCCACGAAGCTGACGGCGCATCCCGTCCGTGAGATCCAGGCGCTTCCCGCAGGACCTGAGCAGCAAGCCGCGCAGAAGCAGGCTATTGAATTTCGCATGGAACACATCGATCGCGGTATCGAGACCATCGAAGCGATGATCCTGCCGAAAATGCCGGGAGAATCTATCTTGCGCAAGAGATGGAACGAGGTCAAGCACGTCATCCGGCATCACACGGATCTGACGCTCGCGGAGCTGGATGAGAACCCCTCTGCGTTCCGTTTGATCAGTTTGAGGCCTCAAGATCGGGTGCTGGGCTACCACCGGGAAGCGAACCGGCTGTGGATGATCACGGCAGACGGCATCGCGGCCGAACTGAGACGGGACAAGGGCGGCGATCCTTTGGCAAAGTTGGAAAAGAATATCGCAAGGCACAAGGGCGAGGCAGCGCTCTACGGAAAAGTGCTTGGTGCCGCAGCTGCCGCGAAATATGGTTTCAAGGGCGGTTTCATGTACCGGAGCGCCACCGGCTACGCGATCTTTCTCGGAGAGACGGCGGCAACCCGGGACGCGTTCACGAGCCGCTCCGAAAATCGTTCGGCGAACAAATTCGTTGCCGAAACAATATTGCAAGAGCAGCCATTTACGGCGGATCAGGGTCCTTTTGCGGTCACGCTCGGGATCGGCGGCTCCAAGGTCGATACCGCTTTGGTGAATCCCGACGCGAAGGTCTATTTGCTCACCAGTTATCTGGATTGGCGAACGGCGTTCGAGATTCAAGGCAAGGGCCTTATTCAAACCCCGGCGCTCACGGCCGGATTGGCGAACCTGCTTTTCCGTGGGATCCAAACCGTCGGTCTGGATCATGTCGCGTCGATTGGCTTGTCGGTCCCGGGGCCGCTTGAATATGACGCTCGCGGGAAACCGATCCTCGGCCCGGGAGCAGTCCATATGCACTTTCCCGTTATGGACTACGATGTGGTGAGCGAAGTTGGCAATGCGCTGGCTAAAAAGTTTGCGAGCCAAAATGACCGAAACAAGATCCTGGCCGAAGGGTTCATCGAGGCCCATCACGACGGCGAAACAGGGATCATGGGGGAAGTAAGCCCCCACGGGTCGCTCCCCGGCGTACAGGATGCTTTGGAATTGATCCTGGGCAGCGAGACGGGCGTCGGGATCCTTGAAAACGGGAAACCGCTCCAGGGCGTCGGCGTGCGTCAGCCCGGCGACGGCGATCTGCGTAACCTCGGCGGATTCGGAAGGCATCTGGTTCGCAGGTCGGGCGGTTCGTATGAGTACCGGCCGCTTTCTCAAAATGCTAGCTGGCCGGACCTGGGCTCCGGCGAGGTTCCCGCCATGCAGCGTTTGAGCGGTCCGCAACTTGCTCAGAGAATTTCCGAGACCGCAGAAAATTCGGCGTCGAATGCCGATGCTGCCAGGTTCAATGCTGCGCTTGACCTGAAGATCTTCGGCCGAGATCATGTGCCGCATGACAGGGAATGGCACGAGATCGCGCGCCGTAACGAACGGATCATTCTAGAGACTCTGACGGCGTCCGCGCTCGCAGGCAACGCTTGGGCCAGGAACATGATCGCCGGGTACGGAAAGGAGGTTGGCGAGGCGCTGGCCGCGTTCTATCTAAAATTCCATGACCGGAAGTTTATCTTTCACACGGTGCTTGTCTCGAGCGTCGCAGAACAGCTTGGCTTGGACGTGGCCGGGTATTCTTCAAACGATCTTTTTCTGGAAAACCTCCGGACCACGGTCAGGAATCGTCTCGCGGTGGCTCGTGAGGTATTTACCCCGGCCGACATCAATCGGATCGCGGATGGAATCATCCGCTCCAAGATCGACGCCGTCCGGGAGCTGCTGGCCTATACGCCTAAACGTTCCGAACAACGCCAGGAAATGCGGATAGGGGATGATGCCGCGAAGCAGATCGCAGCCAAACGCTCAGAGGTGCGTGGATGGACTTTGGCGGAGATCTGGAAGACCCGTATGTTGCAGGAGCAAGTCCTCAAAGCCCAGGAAAGGATGGTCGCTCTCCATATAGAAGCACGAGTGAAAGATCTCTGGAAAACTAAGCCCTTTGGTATGCCCGCTTCGATTTTTATCACTTACAGCACTTTAGAAAAAGCCCTTACGAAAATATCGAGAAGCATAGCGGCCATAAATTGTGTACATGACGAAGACGTCAATGCGGCGCTCGAATCAGCAACGACCTTGCTTTCCCAATGCAAATCTCGCAAAAAATTTATCCAAGCGCTCCAACAAACCCAAATAGATCTCGAAGCATGGAAAAAAGCGAAGGAAGATCAACGCCAAGCCCTGAGCGCTCTTGGAGAAAATCAGTTTTATCCCAAACCGTCTGAAGAATCCACCCTCGATTATCTTGAAAGAGAGGTTAAGTTCTGGAATGTTGCAATGGGAGAAGCGGTCTCCTCCAACCCGGAGGAAATCGCTGAATTGTACGAAGATGTTATGCCCGCCGTAAACGGGTGGGGGGAGGAACCGCGCTCATCTGAAAAATTTGATGGAGTAACAACACGACTGAAAATCCTTAGCCATTGGCACCAGTTCGAACGTTTGCCCGATGGAAGTTTGCGAGATAAGCATCCTCATCCTAATTCTGATGTGGAAGGCGTAGATCCTCTTGGTTCGGGATTGCGAAAGAAACTCTTCCACCTCTGGGAAGGATTGGGATTCATGGTTGAGGCCGCTAAACCCCTCGTGCCTAATTCCGCAGTTGTCCCGAAGCTAGTACAGACCGAGTTTGATTTTGAATTCCGCCCGGAAGCTCGCATCCCAAGTTTCCGCACTGTCCCTAACGTGACTGCAAAAAAAGCCGAGAGTGCTGGCACTGTACGCTCCGAGGCGCGGGAAGTGCGGGAGGTGGGGGCGCCAGAAGAAGTTATCAATGCGGTTATTGAGGCCATAAGTAAGAGAACTTCTTTTGGAACGTGTGCAGTGGTCCAAGGCTCTCCCGAAAAATTCAAGCACCTTGATTTAACCAAGGTCGATTTTCGGGGGCAAAGAGTGGAAATTTCCGGGCCTTTTGATCTTATCCAAGCGTTTTCCAAACTGGGTTCGTTTCGCGATATCAGTTTGTTGTGGGAAAAAGACACGGCTCGTTGCGTCCGGGAGGATAAAAACATGATCATTCCCATCGTGGTGGGTCGTCTTCCCAAGGGCTATGACTATAGTGGACTCGGGCAATTTTTGCGCTCGCATTATCAGTCCGGACACCTCAATTTTGTGGTGATTATAGAGGATCCGAGTCATTTTGAAGAGTTCTTGAATCCTCCAGAACTGAGGAGAAAAACCATGGGGTTTATGGATCCGAAGATGCAATTTGTTACGGAACTTGTGGCCCAAAACAGGTTCTTGTTGCGCTCCGAGATGCGGAAAACTTTGGCAATCGGAATTGAGGCCGCGCGGCCTCAATTGCAGAGCACAGGCGACTTCAAACGGAGCGAGCTCAGGAAAATGAACGCGCCAGCTCCGGGATTGTCGGCTCAACCAAAGGGAATTCTTGAGACAATACAAGGGGTGGCGGGCAAGTGGCTCGGCGGGATTTTTTTGATAGAAGAAGTAAGCGCTTCGACGGGTTGGACGCGAGAAGCATCGCGCGCCTGGATCGCGGCGCAGATCCTCCGGGGTGCGGAGACTTTGGTGCGAGACGGTAAGATTACGAATGCGAAGCTTCAGGCATTGGTGGACTCCGTGACACGTTTCAGTGTGACGGGGCGTCCAGATCCTGTGAGGGCTTCCGAACGCAAGGGAGTTCATGTTTCGTTACCGGTGCTTGATGATGATCAACTTGAGGAGCTTGTCAATCTTGCGCCGCTTTTGACTGGTTTTGCCGTGGCGCTCAATACCAACCTCTATCTGTACGTGAAAGGCATGGACGCGAAGGCGCTTCAGCAGCGTTTCGATGATGCCGCCACCCACCATGGCATCCTTTTGGGCGACGGTCAATTCCGCATTATTCAAAGTTCTGTGGAACGTCCTTTTGAATCTTTGAAGCAGACCGTCCCCCGGGACGCCTTCCTTGCCAGCGATAAAACAGATCTTCCCGTAGATAGAAAAGATGCGGCGCTTTGGTTCAACAGCCCGCAGGCTTCCGGAGATATAGAGAGACTTGTCGCAGAGATTACAGAGGCTGTTTACGCATCTCTGGATGAAACAAGAAAGGGTCGTCCGGCCGAGGATATTTCAAAGTACAGCAAACGGCTGGCAGACACGATCATGGCAGCGATTCAGGCTTCGCTCAAGATACTTGTCTCAGCATAATCGGCGGTCAATAATCGGCGCTAATCCGCGCTAATCCGCTTGGATTTTTGAAGAAAAACAGTATAATCCTGCACTCGTGTCGGAGATGAACGTCAAGTTCATCTCGAACACGCACTGGCACAGTGGGTGCAAGTGCCAGTTGACTTACGCGTTCCCATCGCACTTGCGCCTGTTGCGCAAGTACGGCTCGTCGGGAAATTGGACTTTCCCATACGAGTGGAACCAAAAGAAAATACGTCCCCATCGTCTAGGTCGGCCTAGGACACCAGGTTTTCATCCTGGTAACAGGGGTTCAAATCCCCTTGGGGACGCTCTTTTTTTCGAACTTTTTGTGTGTACACAATACTTGACACATTTTAAAATGGGTGATAGTCTTCTCTTAGAGAAAGAGGTGATTCATGAAGCTAGCGTCTATTAGAAGTTTCCGCAGTGGTATTTCAAGCTACACCCGCAAAGGGGATATGGTCATTATCACGAAAAGCGGCAAGATGGTGGGGTGCTTCCTTCCGTTGCATGCTACGCAGGAGATCCCGATCGAGTTGAAAAGGGATTTTGTGGCCACGCTTGGCGGCCGCATTGCTAGTGAGCTTTCCAAGAAAAAGATTCAAGAAAAAGAGATTCTGAATGACTTCCGGGAATTTAAAAAGACTCGCCGCGGATAGTAATGTCATTCTCTCCGCAGTGACTGGAAGAGCTGCTCTCCAAGTATTTCTACGTCCTGACATCGAGTTGATCACAACCCGTTTTAACATCCTGGAAGTTGAAGAGTATGTCCCGCGGCTTGCTTCCAAATATGGTTTGGACGAACGATCGGTTCTGTTGCAACTAAGAATGATGCCCATTGCGATCTTCGAGGAGAAGCATTATCACAGCCACACTCCTCAAGCGACGCGCCTTCTCAAGGATCGAGATCCTGATGACGTCCATCTTGCAGCTTTGGCCTTGAAAGAGGAAGTTCCGATTTGGTCAAATGACCGGGATTTCGAAAAGCTATCCTTTCAGGTTTACACAACAGCCCAACTACTCAAGGCGTTGGAATCCCGCTGAGATTTACTGGCTGCGTTTTTTGCAGGCTGTGCTTATCCTTGATACTGACTATGGTAGTAGCGGAATGCCAGTATTGCCAGCTGCTTGGAAACGTTCAAGCTCTTCGCAATAGCGGCATAGGGCATGTTAAGATGCCGCAACTCCGCTACCTTCTGGGCGATCTTCCTATAGACGGGAACTTGCACGAGCGGGGGTATGACGATTCGGGCGTCCATCTCAGTGGCGGTTCGAATTGGTGTCACAAGGGGACGCTCTTCCCTCCGCACTTTTCCGATTTTACGATCCTCAATGTTACCTAACAGAAACTATTTGAAGTGAAATTGTTGGGTAAAAATGCTTGACAGAAAGTTACCTAACATGTTATATATTTAATATAATTGTTGGTTAACGGAGGGGTTATGAAAGTTCTGAAGGGGATTCTAAAGGAAGAAGAAGAACGGTTGAAAGAGGCGGAGGGGAGTTATGAGTGCGAGATCGCCAAGCTGCCCAAGGGTAGTGTCCAACTCAAGCGGATTAAAGAACGGGACTATCCATACCGGGCTTATCGCAGAGGAGAACGCGTGGTGTATGAATACCTTGGCGACCTCAACCCCGAGGAGTTGAAGGGGGTAAAGCAAAAGATTGAGCTGCGGCGTCGCTATGAGGAGAAACTACGCGAGGTTCGAGTGAATCTCAAAGAAGTGAAGAGGATGATTCGTGATTGAGCGAGAACAGTTTGAAATCATTCTACAGGTTTTAAATCGGTTCCAGAGCGCAGGAATCCTTGATAAATTGGTTCTGATTGGTAGTTGGTGTTTATATTTCTATCGACATGGGTTGGCGCTTCTGGAACGTCTTCCCGCGCCTCGCACGACCGATATTGATTTTCTTGTCCCGAGGCCCGTCCATTTTGAAAAGGAAACGGACGTACCCGCGATCCTTGCGGAACTTGGATTCGCACCGACCTTTCATGGAATGAGCGGTCTTGCAGTCTATGACCATCCCCAACTTCGGCTTGAGTTCTTAGTGCCAAAAATTGGAAGAGGAAGTTCCTCTCCTGTGGAGATTCGTGGGCTGCATGTTAACGCGCAGGGTCTTCGTTATTTGAATTTCCTGACAGATCATACGATGTGGGTTCGATATGAAGGACTCGGTGTGCGCGTACCGATACCAGCGGTGTTTGCGTTGCATAAGCTGATTGTCAGCTCCAAACGCACCAAAAAGGAAAAAAAAGAAAAAGACATAGCAGCGGCAGTGGGAATATTGGAGGTGCTCCTTAAAGACTCGGCAGAAGCCGAAAGAATAAGAGCCATTCTTGCGAAGATTCCCCCCAAATGGCGCAAGATTATCCTCACGGTTTCCGAAAAACATTTACTCGCGCTGAACAAACTTTACGAGTCAGGATGACCATTATTTGTTAGGAGTATGGATCCACATGGGTTCTCTTCGCGATAATAGCAAAAGGCCTTAAGGACTAGCTGTTTAGAAACGTTTAAGCTTTTCGCGATGGCGGCATAGGTCATGTTAAGATGCCGCAACTCCGCAACCTTTTGGGCTATCTTTCTATAGACGGGTATTTGCATCAGCGGGGTTATTATGATCTTTACGTCCATCTCAGAGACGGTTCGATTTGGTGTCACTGGGGGACGCTCTTCCGTTCGAACGTTTGTCTGCAACACAACGAGCTCCCACGCGTGCGAGGCGTCGAAGGAATTTTTGAAGATTCGCTATTGATTTTTTTCTTCATTATGATATTCTTCTTTGTATCTATTAGGAAACATATGTATCTATAAAGAAACGATGTGTTTTATGATGAAAGAGTCGGAACTGCTGGTGCTCAATCGCCTGACCCTCTATCCTGAGGGGAAGGGATTCGTGTCCCAAATTGGGCGAGACATCGGAAGGAGTAAAGGGGAGGTTAGCAAGGCGGTCAAAGAGCTGAAGCAGTGCGGTCTTGTCCGCACGGAGTTTGCTGGACGGAACATGATTTGTTCGATTGACCGGCGTTCTCCTATTATCGCCCAATTGCGGCGGGTCTTCAACCTCCTGGAGGTCATGCCGCGTGTTGCGGTGCTAAGAAGGTGTTGCGAGAGAATTGTCCTGTTTGGTAGTTGTGCGCAAGGGACAGACACTGCGAAAAGTGATATCGATATTCTTGTGATTGTCCGCGACAAGCTGGCGGCGCATAAAATGGCGCAGAAGATCAAGCTGTCCCGTCCCGTGCAGTGGGTCATCAAGACCCCGCAGGAGTATGTGGTCCTAAATGGCAAAGAGCCTGTTTTTGCGCAAGAGCTCTCGCGCGGTATTTTACTGTGGGAGGATTCTGATGCATCCGGAGCTGAATGATTGTCTGAAACAAGGTAAGATCGTTCGGTTCCCGGAAGCTCGGAAACTGGTATTGAAAGAATTAGAAGTAGCTCGGGAAGACCTGGCGGCCTGCAGCGAGAGCCTTGGCCAGAAGAATCACAAGTGGGCGACGGTCCAGGCCTATTAGGCGATGTTTCATGCCGCACGGGCGCTCTTGTATCACAAAGGCTATCGTGAGAAAAGCCACTACTGTCTGATCCTTGCGATCAAGGCGTTCTATGTGAGCGAGAATTTGCTTGAGATGCGACTTGTGGAAAGTTTTCAGATGGCCAAGGTCCTTCGCGAGGGCGCGGATTATGAGAACACCTTTGATCCGGAGAGCGCCGTTTCTCTTTCAGAGCAAGCCGCAGAATTCGTAAAAGTCGCTCACGAGATTACTGGAATCTGACGTTTCCCTGCGCTAAGTGAATTCCTCAAGTAAGTTGGATCATTGGGGCGGGACATGGGTCTACGCCCCTAGATTATCTTTGTGGTAGTGTCGGAGCGCTAGCATTGTCAGCTGTTTGGAGACGCTTAAAGTTTTTGCAATGGCGGCAAAGGTCATGTTAAGATGCCGCGACTCTGCAACCTTTTTGGCTATCTTTCTATAGACGGGTACTTGCATAAGCGGGGTTATTAAAATCTTCGCGTCCATTTCAGAGACGGTTCGATTTGGTGTCACTGGGGGACGCCAATCTTGATTCTGGAGCCGTCAAATCAAGCAGTTACAGAGTAGGATTCTTGAAGAAAGAGCCAACTCGCCTGCTGTTTAATTCGAGTTATAAATTGTACGCCTCTGCGAAGCGCAGGGAGTGAATTTGAGAGCCCTGTCCAGGTCTTAGCCAGGGCGGGGTTTTTAGTTTAAAGGAGGATGTTGCCATGCCAGAGATTTCCCGCTTCTTCGGAATTATTGTTCGAATGTTCTACGATGATCATAACCCGCCGCATTTTCATGTGGAGTTCGGCGACAAGAGGGCGAAAGTCGATTTTCGTGGTAATATTCTTATAGGGGATTTGGGCTCTAAGACGGCCTTAAAATTGGTTCGTGAGTGGATTGATCTGCATCAGGCCGAGCTGTTGGAAGATTGGGAATTGGCTCGTGCTAATAAAGAGATCAAAAAAATCACGCCTTTGGAATGAGGTGAATTATGTGGAAACTAAACGAAGTTGTAAATATTAAATACGTTGATGGCTACACCTTCAAAATCGTGTTTGATGATGGGAAAGAGGGCGATGTCGATTTTTCGTCTTATTTAGACAGGCCCGGCATCTTTGCGCCGCTTAAAGATAAGAAACTGTTTTGTTCCGCGCGGATTGAAGGGGGAACGATTGCATGGCCTAATGGCGCCGACATCGCTCCGGAAACGCTATACGAGCGCTTAGAGGAATTACGATAGCCTTTTGAAACGGTTCCTCAATAATGGTTGAGTTCCGCCAGTCCTTGCAATATGGTAAGTCATCCTTGATGCTGGTCTTGGTAGTGTCGGGATGCAATGATCGAAAGCTGTTTGGAGACATTTAAGCTTTTGGCAATGGCCGGCGTAGGTCATGTTAAGCTGCCGCAACTCCGCAACCTTCTGGGCGATCTTCCTATAGACGGGTACTTGCATCAGCGGGGTTATTATGATTTTCGCGTCCATCGCGGGGGTATGACAATCCTGGCATTCATCTCAGAGGCGGTTCGAATTGGTGTCACTGGGGGACGCTCTTCCCTCTGAACTTTTTTCAACCGCTTGACACCACAACTATTGTAGATTATCCTTATAGTAGGAAAGTAAGGAAGCCATACGAAGGAGCTATAGCCATGACGATTATTGAAACTACCAAGATGACATCAAAGGGACAGGTCACGATACCGAACCGCGTGCGGAAGCTGTTACGTTTGCAGAAGGGTTCTTCCGTTGCGTTTGGTGTGACAAAGGACGGCATTTTTCTTCTGCCGTGTGAAGTTACGGCCCGCTCACCTTACACCCCTAAGGAATGGCAAAAGATCGAGAAGATGGCTTCTGAAAAGGGAGAGGTTTTTTCCGATGAGGGCACTGCCAAGAAGCATCTTGCCGGCCTATGAGATTTGAATTCAAGCCTTCCTTCGAGCGTTCAATCAAGTCATTTCATCTGCACGAAAAGGACGAAGTAAAAGAGACTGTTGGACAGCTGATCGATGTTCTCTCCAAGGACAGGCAAATCCACCAAGGGCTAGGGCTCAAGCGACTGATGGGGGATTACTGGGAAGTGCGGAAGGGGATTAAAGCCAGGATTCTTTTTCGATGGAAGGGCGATTTGATAGAGCTGGTTCTTGCCGGGAATCATAACGATATAAAACGGTTCCTCAAGAATAGTTGAGTTCGCCAGTCTCTGCAATATGGTCAATTATCCTGGATGCTGGTCTTGGTAATATCGGAACGCAATTATTGCCAGCTGCTTGGAGACGTTTAAACTTAAAACCTGTTCACTTTTAATTCGTAAATGACAAGACGTTTAAACTTTTTGCAATGGCGGCATAGGTCATGTTAAGATGCCACAACTCCGTTACCTTCTGGGCTATCTTCCTATAGACGGGTACTTGCATCAGCGGAGCGATTACTATTCTAGCGTCCATCTCAGGGCGGTTCGAATTGGTGTCACTGGGGGACGCTTGTTTATCAAGGAGGCGATCCTGTGAAATTTCGGATTATTTCCGCGATTCTTTTAACGTTGACGCTTGTTTCTTTTGCGGGCTGTGCCAAAGAGGCGGATCCGAAGAGGCCGATCGAAAAGGTCCGGAAAGAAGCGGTGTCCATGTCTCTTGCGCGGCTGGAGACCCGCGCAACCGCCTATGCCGCAGCGATCCGCGCTCAGAAGATCGAGATTGAAAAGACCAAACAGCGGATACAAAAAATGCCCATCAAAAAAGTTTTTCGCGACAAATCTCTGACCCGCCGGATTGCGGAGATCGGTCGTGAGGCCGAGGCGCTTTTTGAGCGCTATCAGATCTACGCGCAAGCTTTTCAAGAAAAGGGCGGGGATCTCGCCAAGATCCAGATCGAACCGACCCAATCCTAGGACGGGAAAATCAAACTTTTATTTCCAAAAAGGAGCTCTTAAGAAGGGCTCCTTTTTTTTGAGTTTTAGGGCATAATGTCCCACTGTAGGGAACTTTAGCGAGGGGGAAGGCTTGAAGATCCTGCATCTAACGAATCATTTGAATACGGGCGGAATTACGACTTATGTCCGAACCTTGGCCGGGGAGCAGGTTAAGGCCGGGCATGATGTTTTTGTCTGGGGCGCCCGCGGTACCTGTTCCGAGGACCTGAAGGCCAAGGGGATCACGGTTCTGGAAGATGTCCCGAGTTGCAAGAGCGAGCTTTCCCCAAGGCTTTGGCGCATGCTGCCGAAGCTTACGCGTCTTCTAAAGACCGAGGCGATCGATATCGTCCACACACATACTCGCGTCACCCAGGTGCTTGTATCTGCGGCGACCTTTTTCGTCAAAATTCCCTATGTCTCGACGGCGCATATGTTCTACAAGCGCCGCCTGGGACGCCGTCTTTTCCCCTGTTGGGGGAGAACGATCATCGCCATCTCCAAGGTGATGGACGAAGGGTTGCGGACGATCTTCAAGGGAGAGAAATTGCCTCCCATTATCGTCGTGTCGAACGGGATCGACGTGGAGAGATTGTGCGCGAAATTTGACCGCGTTGACCGTGATGCAGTTCGCGAAAGTTATGGATACCGGGACAGGGACATTGTCGCTTTGTCACTTTCCAGATTGATCCCCGTTAAAGGTGTCCACATTATGATCGAGGCTTTTGCGATAGCTCATAAAGAGGTTCCGCAATTGAAATTGCTTATCGCAGGCGTGGGAGACCCGGAATACACGCAGGGTCTGAAGGACCGCGTGGCCGCGCTGCATATCGAAAAAGGCGTGCTTTTTGCCGGAAACGAACCCGAGATCGAAAAACCACTTCGCGCCGCGGACATTTTTGCGGCGCCATATCTTTGGCCGGAGGCCTTCGGGCTTTCCGTGCTGGAGGCCATGGCCGTGGGGCTGCCCGTGGCGGGGTCGATCTCCGGGGGGATTGTGGATCTTTTGGGGCACGGGAAATACGGACTGCTTTTTGAAAGGGAGAACAGCGCGGATCTCGCCTCCTGCCTTCTTCGTTTTGCGAAGGACGCGTCGTTGCGTTCTGAAATGGGGAGGGCGGCCCGTCGGGAGGCGCTGGAATACACCTCCCTTAAAATGTGCGAGCGTATCCAGAAGGTCTATGAAAATGTTCTGAAGGCAAAGGTATGAAAAGATACATACCGGTCCTTGCTTATCACAGTCTGAACCCTGAGCGGTTTCCGAATAAACTCGCGGTCAGCCCCGAACTTTTCCGCAAGCACATGCTCTGGATCAGACAAAGTAAGTGCCAGGTGATTGATCTTGAGACGTGCGTGAAAAACGCCTGGCGCGAAGGTCTTTTTGAGCACAAAGTCGCGATGACATTCGACGACGGATATGAGGACAATTATCAGTACGCTTTTCCTGTTCTCAAAGAATACGGGTTTGCGGCCGCTTTTTTTGTGACGGCGGCGGATATCGGCAAGAAAGGTTTCATGACCTGGGACATGCTTCGTGAAATGGCCGCGGTGCCGGGGATCGAGGTCGGGAGCCACGCGCTTGAGCACAAGCCGCTTTCCGATATTCCCGAGAGTGAGGCCTGGACTTCCCTGGTCGCCTCCAAAAAGATCCTGGAGGAAAACCTCGGACGTAAAATACGGGCGATCTGCTATCCGTTCGGTTCCTTCAATGAAAAGGTCCTCGAGATGGCCCGCAGTGCCGGATACGTGTATGGCTGCGCCGCGAGTTGTGTGCATGACCGCAAGTTCCTGGGGAATCCTTATCTTTTGAGGCGTATCAAAATATCGGATTCCTCCAGCTCCCGCCTTGTCTTCCGTTTCCGGCTTTCCGGTTTCTATCATTTCTTCGGGCACCCATGACTTTTTTATGAAGGCGGAAAAAAAGCGAAAACCCATTGTGGTCGGAATGTCTGGAGGCGTGGATTCCTCCATGGCGCTTGTGCTTCTGAAGGAAAAAGGGTGGGACCCGGTCGGCGTTTCGCTCAAATATCCCGTTTGGAAGGATGAGGCGAACTGTCTGCGGGAGAATGTCTGTTGCAGTGACGAATCTTTCGCGATTGCGAAAAATATCTGCCGGAAACTTGGCGTTTCTTATCACATTTTCGATGTATTGTGTGATTTCAAGAAAGAAGTGATTGATTACTTCCTCGCGCGTCTGCGCAGTCACAAGACCCCGAACCCTTGCGTGATGTGCAACCGGCATCTCAAATTCAGGAAACTCCTGGAATGGGCGGCGTGCCACGATATCGAGTACGTGGCGACCGGGCATTACGCCCGGATCCGGAAAAATCCGAAGACCCACAAGTTCGAGTTGCTCACGGGGAAAGACACGGAAAAAGATCAGACTTATTCGCTCAGCTTTCTTTCGCAGGACCAGCTCCGTCATATTGTGTTTCCGCTGGGGGACCATACCAAGCAAGAGATCTACCGGATGGCCGAAGAGCACGGCTTTGAGATCTTCCTCAAGCGCAAACAAAGCCAGGATTTTTGTTTTGTTTCCGGCAGTGCCATGGAACCGTTTCTTGCCAAGGAGATCGGGAGGAACGAAGGCGAGGTCCGGGACGATGCCGGGAAAGTGATTGGCAGGCATTCGGGGCTTCATTTCTATACCGTGGGCCAGCGCAAAGGGCTTGGGTTCTCCGGCGGGCCTTTCTTTGTGACCGGATCCGATGTGAAGCGCAATATTCTCAAGGTGACCCGCGATGAGAAAAACCTCCTGAGCCGGGAGGTGTTCCTTTCCCCGTGCAATTTTTTCGGCGGAATGCCCAGGCGAGCTATTCGGGTCAAAGCGAAGGTCCGGTATCGCCAGGCGGCGGCGCCCGGTTTGCTTCGGCCTCTTTCCTGGAGCCGGGCGAAGATCGTCTTCGACAAGCCTCAGCGGGCCGTGACTCCGGGCCAGTTTGCCGTGCTCTACCAACGGAATGTTTGTCTCGGGGCGGGGGAGATCCAGTAAAACAGGATCGTGGATGACGGATGGCGGATGGAGCAAGCAGTTTTTCGCCATCCGCCATCCTCCATCCGTCATCCGGCATTCGCGTTCATTGACATTCCCCGCTAAAACGATAATAATAACCCAGGTTTTTTAGCCCACAATGTCTCCAAAGGAGAGCGACCATGGCCAATAACAAAAAGAAGGAAGAGATCCAGGAGAAGATTCTCGACGTTGACGCGAGCATGCAAGGGACGATCGCGTTCAAGGACCCCGTCAACCTGCGTATTAACGGAAGTTTTGAGGGAAAGCTCGATACGCGCGGCAATCTCACTGTCGGCGAGAACGCCAAGGTCACGGCGAACATTCACGGTGACAATATTGTGATCGCCGGGAAAGTAACCGGGGACGTTGTGGCGACCCGGAGTCTTTCCATTCTCGGGACGGCGACCCTCAAGGGAAACCTTACCACCCCGCGTTTGAGCATCGGGGACGGTGCGGTCCTTCAAGGGCTTGTGAACATGCAGGGCGTGAGTGTCCAGGACGGATCGGATGTTCATCTTACTCTGAAAGATGTGGCGCAATATCTGGAGGTCGAGGCCCGCATCATCGAAGAGTGGGCGAATGCCAAGAAGATCCCGGCCCGTTTTGACAATGATCATTGGGTCTTTACCAAGGCCGAGGTCGATCAGTGGATCCAGCAGGAGCGGGCCCGGGTCTAGTACAGCGCTGTCACTTTGATTTTACAGGCTTGTCGCAAGCGATTGCCAACTTCGTTTGTCCTAAGGCGGTTCATCCATCATGAATAACATGCTGACTCTCGACGAGGTGAAGAACTTTCTCGAGGTCGAACAACACGTGATCGAAAAGTTCATCCAGGAGGATGTCCTGCATGCCTACAAGATCGGCGGTGTTTATATCCGCTTTCGTAAGGAGGAAGTTCTCAGTCTCAAATATGATGTCCTGCTCAAGAAAAAAAAGAGCGGGACCTCCGGTTCCTTCGGGCAGCGGTTGTGGGACTTTTGGCGGTTCAATAATTTTTATATCATCTCGGCCCTGGTCATCGTAGTCTTGGTCTACTGGTTTCTTCATACGGCCGTAACCTCCTGAGGCCGCGATCTTGAAGATCTTGCAGGGCATCGATCTGGTCAAGGTCGAGCGGATGGAAAAGATGATCGGGCGGCCGTCCGGGCGGGCGTTCCTGGAGCGCGTTTTTAGCGCCGGGGAGCAGGCGTACTGCGGCTCCAGGCGTATGAAGTTCGAACACTATGCGGCGCGTTTTGCGGCCAAGGAAGCGGTCCTGAAGGCCTTGAAGGTCCGTCCCCAAAAAGGGCAGCGGCTTTCGGGCATCGAAGTCAGACGCGAGGCGACCGGGAAGCCGTTCATTGTGCTTACCGAGAAAAGCCGCAAGCAGTTCCGCGTGCCGGTGAAGGCGCAGATCGAATTGTCGGTGGCGCACGAACGTGAGTATGCGATCGCGACCGTTGTGATCGTGATCCCTTAGCACTGTTCTCCATTTGATTTTAGGGGTTAACAGTACTATACCGCATACCCCTAAATTCGAATGTAATGCGGTATTAGAAAGAGATAAACCATGAAACAAAAGACCCTGATTGTCAACGCGGATGACTGCAATCTGACTTCCCAGGTCACGGAAGCCATTTTGAAGGCCCATGAGAACGGCATCGTGACCAGCACGACCTTCTTGATCAACCTTCCAGCGGGGACGGACGTGGTCCGGGAACTTTTGTCCAGGAAAAAACTCGGGATCGGGCTTCATCTGAATGTCACGCTGGGGAAGCCTGTGGCCAAGCCCGGACTTGTGAGTTCGCTTCTCCAGAAGGACGGGCGTTTCAAGAAAAAAGACCAGTATTCCGCAAAAAAACTGCCGCCCGTTTCCGAGATCACCGAGGAATTCAAGGCCCAGCTTCAAAAATTCGTGAAGACTTTCAAGCGTTTGCCGACGCATGTGGATGTTCATCATCACATGCACGATTTCCGGCCGTTCCTGGAGGCGCTCGCAGCGGTCGTCCGGAAGCACGATCTGCCCATCCGCTGGACACGGCTTTTGACGGAGCCGGAGGTCAGGAACGCGCATAAAAATCTCAAGACCACCGACCATTTCTACGGGAATATCGATCCGCACACATTCTGGACGGAGGAGGTGCTGAGGCATCTGCTTTTCACGCTTCCCGAAGGAACCAGCGAGATCATGTGCCATCCAGGATGGGTGGACGACGAGCTTTGCGCCATCAGTTCGCTTACGATCCCGCGTGAAAGGGAGTATCAGCTTTTCAGTCTCAAGGAATTACGACGGTATATTGACCATCTCGGGATCAAACTGACGCACTTCGGGTGTTTGCGTTAAGGCCGAACGGGGAGGGTTTACTTGACGATCGTGCCGTCAAGCGTCTCGAAGATGATCGTGACGAGATTATGACACTTGGGGCATTTGATCTGTTTGAAGGCTTGGATATTTTCGTGCTTGGGGCGGTACATGATCGAGAGGATCTTGGTAACAAAGCTGGCTTCACTGCCGGACCATTGACAAGCGGGACAGCTGTAAGCTGATTTCATCTTTGCCTCTCATGAATGTTGAGTGGTTTCTGTTACGCATAAAAAGCATCGGCCTGGGTGATTAAAAACTTTAAAAGTGTTTGAATTCCCAGAAAAGGTTTGGAGGGCGCCGTGAAAGTCAAAATGATCAGTCTTATGCTCATCGTGCTGTTTTGCCTGTCCTTGAGTCCCGTCTGTCTGGCGCAGGAGCAGGGATATTTTGCTCAAATGGGACAGGCTTTTACCCGAGGGTTCAAGAACATAGTCAGCTTTCCATGGGAGATTCCTTATACGATTGGTCGTTATGACCAAAAAAACGATGACAATCCCCGGGCTTTCCGGGATATCGCGGGCTTTTTTGATGGGACCTTTCGCGCTGTGACAAGATTAAGTAGCGGTATGTGGGATGTTGTTTTTTCCTCCGTGGTGCCCGGTCAACAAGGCGAACTGCACCTAGATCCTAAGACTTTTTTTTAAACGGCACGCTTTCCTTGTAAATCCCTTTCGTCTTAAGTAGAATACCGCCTCTTGTTTTTGTATCGCAGGCCGACTGGTTCTAACCTTTTATGGGTTGAGCCGGATGCTCGCAAATTTATTTCGAATATTATCGTGGGCCGGTAGTTCAGTTGGTAGAACGCTACAATGGCATTGTAGAGGTCAAGGGTTCAACTCCCTTCCGGTCCACCATTTTTTTCTTCAGTGTTTCCAAGGAGTTACAACCTTTCTCAGACCCGGCGCCATTCACCAGTTTGGCGCTAGGTGTCCAATAGGTGTCCAAGCGCTCGATCGCGGTTTGCTTAAAGCCGGGTGAGAGGTGGGCGTACCGCAAGGTCATCTTGAGGCTCTTGTGCCGCAGGAGTTCCCTCGCTGTGTTCAGATCAACCCCGTTCATGACCAGGTAGGAGGCGAAGGTATGCCGGAGGTCATGGAAGTGGAAGTTTTGAAGCAAAGAACACTTGGCGTCCTTTTCCTTGAGCTTCTTGATTGTCCTTCGAATGACCCTCTCAAACGTGCTGCTGAAATCATAACCAAACAGCCGCTCGTCGTCCCCAAGGTCCCGGTACTTTGAAAGAATGGCCCTGCAGGTGCCGTTCATGGGGATATAAGACGTCTCGCCATTCTTCTGGTCGGGAATGGCGATCACGTTATTGGCGAAGTTGATGTCCCGCCGTTTCATCTTCTGGATCTCGCCCCGGCGCATGCCCGTATTTAAGGCGATCTGAATAATGTCCTTTAAGGCGCCTTCCGAATGATCCACAAGGAGGTTAATTTCCTCCACGCTCAGATACCGCACCCGGACATTGTTTTCCCTAAAATGCTTGATATTACGAAAAGGGTTAGGGACATTGACGACATTCCACTCAATGGCCTTGTTGAACATGTTGCTCAAGAGACCCAGGGCCCGGTTGACCGTGCTGGGTCTGACCCCATCCTTGAGTCTTTCCGCCTTGAATTTTTCGATGGTCTCGGGAGTGATATCCGCCAGACGACAATGCCCCAGGTGCTTATTGATGCTGACCATCATGAAAGGCTCAACGTTTCGGGTAGACTCCTTCTTGTTGATCTGCGAATGCCGTTCGGAATACCGCGTGAAGAAATCTTTGACGGTTACGGGTTCGCATTCCGTGATGCCGACCGCGCCACGCATGATCTTGAGCTTCTGCTGGGCCTCGTACTGTTCTGCGAGCGCCTTATTGGGCATAAGCTTCCGCCGGCGTCTGTGGTTTGGAAGGCGCCAATCGGCATACCAACCTTGCCTTTCTTGTTTGGATAAGCCATATCGTGTCCTTTCGGTTTGAAGATTATCAACAATGGCAGAGACCGTCAAACGGTTATTGGGTAGCCCCGCACCCGCTTTTTTTCGTTTCGATCCACTTCGCAATATCGCGCGGATCGAATTTTACAAGGCGGCCCATTTTTACGAATGGGATCTGTCTTAAATACACCCAGCCGTAAATGGTTTTAACGCTGACGCCGAGTTGCTGTGCGATTTGCACGATACTCAGCAAACGGTCCCTGCTATTGTCTTCAGTTAAAGTATTGTTTTCGTTCAAATAGAGTTCACCTCCGAATATTAAAGATATTTGCTTCTCTTGCTATTCGCAACAGGTCACAAGCCAAATTCGCCTGTTCGTGAAACATTCGGTAATCATCCTGGCTTTTTTGAACCATAACCGCACTTCGTACCACTCGAACCGGCGCCGCATAAGCCATTATGGGAAGAACAAGGCTACGACCCTGTCCTCTGGCCCTTAACTGACTTTGCTTTGCCAATCCCTCGATCCAATTCGCGCCATGAGTCAAAGTTGAAAAGGTGGTTAACGCCACAAAAAGCATCAACCCAAGACCTATTCCCGTTCTGAGCCATGTCACAAACTGATGCAACACTCTTTTGGAAACAATCTTGACGTTTGGAGCAATCGGACGTCTTTCTTGAATTTCCATCATCTTCATCTTGATCTCCTTTTACCGCTTGGGCTTCAACGCCGTGATAGCAACCAGGTTCTAGACTGGTCTTTTTTTTATATGTCTCTCATGGGAGGTCGAGTTACGACATACCCATTCACACCAAACGAACATTTTTATACTGAAAATATTTTTTTCAATGGTTTCAGGGGAAACTTCGTAAAAGAGGACTCCGCACCCGGGCATGCCGGAAACCCGCTCGACCACGGTCTCTCGGCTCAAAGATTTATAACGAGAGAGCGTGGTCGAGCGGGAGGTAGACCCTGAAATAGGGGTATAGGGTCATCAAAGAGGCATGCCCGGGTGCGGGGGGCGCTGGGCGATCATTCCTAAGATTCAGTGACCGTCGTAGTGCTGATTGAACTTATGTGGGGGTGCATTGGTGGAATCCGTTACGCCCATATCATTCCACCGTCCCCAGGCCACGCACAATGAGCAAATAATGCTTTACAGGTTTCTTGGTTTGTTTTATTCTATTTCTCGAAATCGTTCTTATACGCCAGTTATGATAAATAGACTAAAGAATAAAAAAAGATCTCGAGGGCATCTGGAAAAGAATTTTTTCGCCTTCACCCAGATGCGCCGTAATGGGCTGATCCGGACAGGCGAGGTGGCCCCGTCTTTGGGCCTTAGCAGGTCCCAGGAGTGGGAGCTCTTGCGCCGTCTTGCACGGGCGGGGTCCATAGTTCGTCTTCAACGGGGGTTATATCTTGCGCCCACGTTTTTCCCGGCAGGAGGAAGATGGAACCCTTCCGAGAGTGTTATTTTACCGGCCCTCATGAAAGCGCTCAAAGGACGATACCAGATTAGCGGTCCCTCGGCATTTAACCGGTATGGTTTTGATGAGCAGATACCCAACCGCATTTTTGTGTATAACAACCGTCTCTCAGGATCCCGGCAAATTGGTTCGACATCGTATGATTTCATTCGGGTTGCAGACGATCGTTTAGGTGAAGTTGAAAACGTAAGAACCCCTGACGGAGAAGATTTGTATTATTCCTCTCGATCCCGCGCCTTAGTGGATGTGTTGTATGACTGGAGCCGGTTCAACGGCATTCCCCGGGGGCTTTCCTGGATCCGCCAGGAACTTCAAAAAGGATCTGTCCGTGCTGACGAGTTGGCCCGTATTGCCGTTCGCTTTGGGAATCAATCCACATTGCGCCGGTTAGGTTGGACGCTTGAGCGAGCCGGCACTTTGCCCGCCGCATTGAAAATCATCAAAAAAGCTCTCAATAAATCGAATTCCCTGATTCCCCTAGTACCTTTAAAGCAGGGAAAAGGTCCGACCGACAAAACTTGGGGAGTGATCAACAATGAGTGATCCAGCCCCGCGTATTGCTCACCTCGACATCGCCGCTTTCCGCGCGGCGGTGGAACGCACCGCCCATGATTTTGATTTTCGACCGGTATTGGTGGAAAAAGATTATTTCTGCTCGCTTCTTCTTGAAGCCGTGGCTCCAGTTAAAGCTGCCTGGATCTTTAAAGGGGGAACATGCTTGAGTAAGATCTTCGCGGATTTTTACCGGTTGAGCGAGGACCTGGATTTTTGTATTCCTGTCCAGGAAACGGCAACGCGTACCCAACGAAGGCGCTTAATCGACCCGGCCAAGAAGATCGTCGACGCTTTGCCCGAACGGGTTGCCGGTGTTGAAATTGAAGATCCGCTTAGCGGAAGGAACGTATCGACCCAATATGTTGCTGCGGCTCGCTACAAGTCCGTCATTACCGGCGATTGGGAAAAGGTCAAGATTGAGATTGCTCTCCGGGAACCGCTTTTCCGTCCGGCAGTGACGGGAAATGCGCGTACACTGGCCCGGAATGTTTTTACCGGCGTGGATCTTGTCCCGCCTTTTCCTGTTCGAGTGATCGATCTGACGGAAGCTCTTTCGGAAAAAGTACGGGCAGCTCTCACAAGACTTGAGCCGGCTATCCGGGATTTCTTTGATCTCCAATATGCTTTGGACCATCTCGACCTGCGGCTGGATGAGCCGGATTTCCTGGATCTTCTGAGAAAAAAATTAGCCATACCAGGCACCGGACCGATCCAGCTGACGCAGGAACGCCGCAAGGCATTGGAACAACAGCGCCACACGGAACTCGCCGCAGTCCTGCGGGCTAAAGACATCGAAAAATTCGACCTTGTGCGGGTCTGGGACATTTTGATTGCGCTCGCACCTGCCTGCCGGTAGGCAGGGGGAAACTTGGGTGATGTTACTGGTGCGTGGCAACAAAGGCTGATAATCATGAGCTATATCATGGTGGACATCGAAGCGGACGGCCCGGCCCCGGGCGATTATTCGATGGTCTGTTTTGGAGCGGTCGTCGTGGAGCCATCGTTATCCAGGACCTTTTACGGGAAATTAAGGCCGGTTTCGGAAAAGTGGGACCCCGTGGCTTTGAAAGTGAGCGGATTCAGCCGTGAGGAAACGCTTGGGTTCGAAGCTCCAAAATCTGTTATGGAAAGATTTGACGCTTGGATCAGGGAGCATTCGAAAGACAGACCCATCTTTGTTTCAGACAATAATGGTTTCGACTGGCAGTTCATCAACTGGTATTTTCATCACTTCCTGGGCCGCAACCCGTTCGGTTTTTCCTCGATGAATCTCGGATCTTTTTACAAGGGACTGGTTCGGGATACTTTCAAGAATTTCAAACATCTTCGGAAAACAAAACACACGCACCACCCGGTTGATGACGCAAAGGGTAACGCGGAAGCCCTGATCGAACTTGACCGGAAGTTCGCCCTGAAAATGCCGCTCGAATAATACTTGGCAAGCAATGGTATCCTGAAACCTGGAATGGTATACCGAATGGCATATTGACGGAGGTGTATGCGAAAGATCGTCCATTGCATCGCTGTTCTGATTGTTGTTTTCTTCACTTTACCGGTCTGTTTACAGGCCGAGCAAACAGCCGTTGACGAGCAGGTTTATTTTTCCCCTAAAGGCGGGTGTACGGAAGCCATCGTCAGGAATCTGGATCAAGCAGAACGGTATGTGCTTGTTCAGGCATATTCTTTCACGTCAAAACCCATCGCTCAGGCCCTTGTGAACGCGCACAAGCGCGGCGTGAATGTGAAGGTGCTTCTCGACAAGAGCCAGCGGCACGGCAAAGGGAGCAAGCTCGGCCTGTTGGTGGACGCCGGGATACCTGTCATGATTGACACCAAACACTCGATTGCGCACAACAAGGTCATGATCATCGACGGCTTGACGGTCATCACGGGTTCTTTTAACTTCACCAGCGCCGCCGAAGACAAAAACGCCGAGAACCTCCTGGTGCTCCACGACAAGGCCGCGGCCAAGAAATACCGCGATAACTGGGACAGACATCAGCAACATTCCGAGGCGTATGTTCCTGCGGCGTAACCGATTTTAGTGGTCAAAAGAAGGGGTTTTGGGTAGAACTTGGCCGGTTCAGTTTTGCCGCGATATGGAGTGAAAAATGAAATCGCTTAACATCCTGAAAGTCCCGGATAATTTTAAAAACGACACAACCCCTTCAATTTATAAAAGATATGGAGTTAAAGATGAATCGTAAACTGACCGAAAACCCCGGTTTTTATTTTTTTCCGGACATTGAGAAAACAAGATTTTGATGCTATAGTATGAAAATGATCAGTCCAACGCTTAAACAAGAATACGAATACTTCCTCACGAAGCGAGCGTCCCTGCTTCCTAAAAAGGCCGGGAAGTTTGTCGTCATTGTTGGAAAAGAAGTGACCGGCACCTACGATACGGCGGGGGAGGCGCTCCGGAATGCCTCTGCCAAGTATGCCGCCGGTTCCTTTCTGATCCAACGGGTTTTCAGGAACGAAGAGGAGTGTGTCCAGAAATTCTCTTCGATGGTGGTTCGCTTTCCCCGTTCATGAAACATCCCGGCACGTTCCATCACGCCTTTCGCACCGTTTATCCCGCTATCGTCAATCGCCTGATCACGAAATGTGCCGTCGCGCTTCCGGCATCGATCGAGTCTTCTCCGGGCAAGCCGTTTCACCCTTTTCAGGCGTTATGGGACACCGGGGCTACGAATTCCGTCATTACACGCAAAGTCGTGGACGCACTCAAGATAGCTCCGACCGGTATCGCGGAAACCCACGGCGTTCACGGGCGAAGTCAGGTGAATACCTACATTCTTGATATCGGGCTTCCGAACCGCGTTTGCATCCAGGACGTCGTCGTTTCCGAAGGGGTTTTGATGGATGATTTTGACGTCTTGATCGGCATGGATATCATTCAGGCCGGGGATTTCGCGATCGCAAACGCGAACAGAAAAACCACCTTTTCTTTTTGCATTCCCCCGCACTGCCATCCGGTGGATCTTCTTGAAAAAAGCGAGAAGGTCAATCCCAAAAGGACTTTTTCCTCCCGCTGATGAAGTGTTGGTTTTTGTTTTTCCGGGGGTGATTTTCCATAAAAATCCATAAAATTTATTGAAGCGATTCACAGGTACGGAAGCAAGCGCGCAGTGACAAAACAAGACAAATCTGGAAAAGCATTTACCCTGACGACTAAGTACCCGAGCAAAAGTCTTTTAACGTTTTGTCATTCTCGCATGCTTTTCCGCCAAAGGACGGATCAGTCCTCTGGCTGAAAGCGGGAATCCAGACCGAGTAACTAGGGTAGAAATTTATGGATCCCCGACCTGCTCGATGCAGGCATTCGGGGATGACGCCGCCGAAAACAAAAACGCCGAGAACCTTTTAGTTTTGCATGACAAAGCCGCGGCAAAGAAATACCGCGACAACTGGAACAAACATCAGCAGCAGCATTCCGAACCGTATCAGATATAGAGGATTAAGGCGGAAAGAGACCCAATGTTAACTATGATTAAAAAAATTGGTGACTACTATTTGAATATGCCAGTTCAAGAAATGTTTGGCTTAAGGGAATTGAGCTTAGAAGAATATGGGATGTACGAAGCAGTTGGAATTAAAAGAATATTTAAGGATGAAAAAATGTATCACGGCAAGGGAAGCTATTTTGCAGGGGCTGCTTGGGACACTCTGTTAGCAGCTACGGGAGGCTGTGTTTATAAAATATCCTTGCAGCATATGGCGGCGCAAAAAGACGAATCGGATCGAATATTGAAATCAGCCTATAAGTATTTCTTTAAAGAAATGGGCGAACACAACGAATATGACTCTTCTACCAACAGATATTTGTGGGAATCATCCGAAGGTAATGTGATTTTAAACCAGGCATCTGCGATGGAAATGTACGGCGTTCAACTTTTTCTTACTTCAAGCATGATTAACCAACAAACTGATAAATTTGAAAAAGTGTATGAAGCACATAAAACTTCTGTGGAGATGTTTAATGAATTGAAGGCTGTGAATAAAAGATATCTGGCGCATAAATACACAGCACCTATTATCCCTATTTATTTTCTTGCCATAGCTATATGGGCATTTCATATTTCAAATTTTTTTACTGCTATTGGATTTGTTATTTTTCTTTTACTAATCGGTTTCGTATTTTATACAATTATTTATGGTTTGATTGGGGCAGCCGTAGCAGATGTCTGCTCAAAATTTAAGAAAGGTAATATTGATAGAATATTAATCGCCGAAAGATACGGAAGCCCTTTGGGAGCATTTTTTCTCTCACTAGTAGGTCTATTTTTCTTAAATTTGTTTCATTTCGATAAAGATTTCCATTTCCTTTTTTTCCTATGCTTAATCATTCATTCCATTTTCTTTTATTTAGATAAGTACACCACTTCAATGAAGCGTAGTCCTAGTGCTTTTAACCTAGAATTATTAGTCTACCTAGCATTTTTATTCCGGTATTGGGGAAGATGATGAAAATATTGGAACGATTCTTAGATAAGATAGATCGGATTCTTAATAAAAAAATAATCTCTGAAAAAGGAGAAAAAGTAGCTGCTCAATTGATGCCTCTTTTTGCTGAGCAAAGCGAAGGTATAATTTCGATTGCCGAAGCTGCGAAGTCTGAAAAAGTATTTACAGAACAAGATGAAGGGGAGCTTTTTAGGGAATTGACTTTCTTTTTCATCTATATCATAGATAAAATTGCGATTCAATATCTTGGTGAGCAGAAAAGAAATGTCTTTATGGATGCTTTGCGTAAGAAGGTTTTCAAAATTCTTTCAAAGAATTTTTTATCAAAAATTTTAGATGTCGATAATTTTTTGATCTCTATGTGTAATGAGAGATTGCAAGAATATTCAAAGTATAAGGGGCTTGTTCTTGAAGACGCACAAGAAACAGGAAAAACTTTATATTGGGAATTCTCCCAAAAGATAGGGATTTTGTGCGGTCTGGAAAAGCACGGCGTTTTTATTCCTATAGTTGAAAAACGACTCTTAACAACCGTTGTCGGCCTGAAAAATATGCTCAAAAAATATTTGGTCTAAACGTTTTAATTTTCTCAGCATTATAGATGCTAAATAAAAATTGCATCGGGTAAATTATAAAGATATATGGGAAAGCGAATTTTCTTTTTAGGAGCAGGAGCAACGATAGCGGATTGCCCTGATGCGCCATCCCTTAAGGATTTGCTAGGAAAGATGCTGTCTGATAATTCCACCGAATATTCTCTTCACAAAGGAAAAATTCGTAACTTTCTTTCCCAATATTTCTTTAATCTTGGCGGCAAGGATGTTTCTCGGTACCCATTAATTCAAGATGTATTAAGTTTTATCGATGCAGGGTTGTTAAACGAAACTTATTTTAATAAAGATGAAAAATATCTCAAAGATATTCGGAATGCAGTGGTTTATTTAATGAGCCGTACAATAGAAAAAGGAATGCAAAGACCCACTGGTACAAATATCTGTAGATTCGTCGGTAAATTGGAGCCGACAGACATTATTATCTCCACCAATTATGATATTGTTATAGATAATTGGTTTTTGCAAACGTTTATGAATAAGATGAATTATGGGGTAAAATTCAGGCATAGTATTGATGCTAAGAATAAAAACCTAAATACTGATGCCGCAAGACCCTCAGAAATTACCGCTCATTGCATTGATTTCGGGACCGCTTTACTAAAACTTCACGGGTCTTTCAATTGGTTATATTGTCCACGCTGTGACGAGTTGGATATTACGCCCGTGCAAAAAGGTGTTTTCGAATGTATGGGTAGTGCAGTGTATTGTTATAACCAGTTTTGTACGGAGCTATATCAACCGCTTATCGTTTCGCCGACATTTCTGAAAAGTTATAAAAATAGAATTATTCGTGAAACATGGCTACTTGCGGAGCAAGCTATAGCACAAACGGAAGAAATTATTTTCATTGGGTATTCGATGCCAGTGGATGATTATGAGATTAAAAGTATGCTTTTAAGGGGCATTGCAAATAATAAAAAAAGACCGATGATAACCATAGTTGATAAGTGCCCAAAAAATGAGAAAGAAAGAAAAGAAAATAAACAATACAAGATGAATTATGAAAAAGTATTTGGATTGATTGGATATCAGGAATGCGGTTTTGAACAGTACACTAAGGACTTATAAAATAAAAGATTTCAAAACATGGTGCTATTTAAAATCCCGAAAGTAGATGCAAAAATATGAATAAAGAAATAATGGGAAAAATTGAAGCCTTCTACTTAGAAATGGAAACAGAGGCGATCAAACTAGGCGTTATGGAACAGCTCAATGAAGTTATGGTTATTCTTGGCCATCGTCAGCCAAAAGAATATAAAAATTTACTTGATGGAATGAGGCATGGTTGGGAACCGAAAACATTAGATATCTCAGAGCGTATCAAAGTTTACAACCGTGTGTATGCTGTAATGTCTACTGTTGCTAAGCTAAAACTGCGTCTTGATTCGAGGAGAAAGAGTGGCGAAGGCGAAGCGGTTGATAATCTGAAGAGAAGCGGAGAACTTTCTGATATTTTAATAGAACTTCTTGCAGATGAATGCACTGGGAAATGGTTTGAGCAAAGCAATATTCCTAAAGAGTGGGTTGGTCTTCAAGAGTATAGTCCTAAATTTACAAGGTCACGTAAAAGAATGGCATTTATTAATATCAAAGAAGTTTTTGCAGTGCCAAAGCCGATAGAGAAAATCGTGCGAGCTGTTTTAGAGTCTTAACTAATGTCTGAGCCCCCAAATGAATTCTCGGTGAAGGATTGAAGCCGAATGAAGAAGACTTCTCAATTTGATAGATTTCATTATTCTCTCGGACTGGAAATGCTGGATTGCCTCTTTTGCGGTGAAAAAAAGTCGCATGGAATGACCTCTGCTTTCTCAAATTATAAGTATATGAAGCAGCGCTTATTAAATGCGACTCAAAAAATTCATAAAAGAATTTTGAATGTAATAACTGCAGACGAAGATCTGAAAGAACGACTTTGTTCCGCGACAGATGCCCTGATGCAAAAGATCAAGAGGATACATCCCCAAAACAATAACGATCAAGAAATCATCGCTAATTTGTTCGAGATAGTCGGGTTGCTGCTGGGGTGGGACTGGGGCGAAGTCGTGCGAATACCGATTTATCACCAGATTGAGGAAGACAGGCGGAAGATTCTCCAGCGCAGGGCAAATACAAAAATGGTGTCCGGATTATGGGAGTTTTATCATCGCCGGCAACTTGTGCTGCAAATGTTGAGAGAAGAAAAGACTTACGCACAAATCGCTCTAATATTTAACCTGTCTGAGTCATCGGTGAAACAAATTGAAGAGGCGCGGCACATAGATCAGTCTTTTCAAGAAGCTACGAAGAGAAAATCGATAACTGAGGGGAACAGGTGACAGTCACCTTTTCCGCCACAAAGCGTCGGACGGATCTCCTCCACACTACATCGGCGGACAGGCGTTCTCTGGCGGATTGGGGACAGGCATTGAAAGATTGCCAGTCCCCTTTAACTTTAATAACTTGAGTTCTGCAAATTTCATAGGTTCAGTTAACGGTTTTTGATAATCGATACATTTTCTGGAACGAATCGGAGTCTCTGAAATGACTGATTTTCTGGCGAAAGCCCTTGAGGCGTTTTCGAGCCGACAAGGTAATCAGGTTGTAGGCAATCATGGCAAGCGTCCAGTGTGTTTGAACGCCTTGCCAGGAGCGCATAAACACCTGACCAAAGGCCAGATGTTGTTTGATCTCCTTGTGAAAGGTCTCGATCCGGAACCGTTGCTTGTACAAAGCAACGACTCGGGCCTCGGTCATGACCAGGTCGTTCGTGATCAGAAATCTGGCCTTGGCGCCCGCCCCTTTGGTAATAAAGAGCGCTATCATTCCGACTTTTGGCAGAAAAACGATCAGCTTGGCCACCTTGAACCGTTGTTTCCTGGAGGCGCGGATGGTCTTGTACTTTCTCGGTCCCTTGGCCAGGTGACTGACGACCTTCTTGACGCCATGGATCTCCACGTAACGGTTCCGTTTGATGGCTGCGACGTAAATCCCGCCGGAAGCCGAAATCAGATTGAGAATAGGGGCGCAGGTATACCAGCTGTCCATGAGGGTAATGAACGGAGCGCTGACTTGTTCGCGGAACGAAGTCAGAATCGTCTTGGCCAGATCGACTTTGCTCTGGAAAGTACCCTTGAGGCAAGCTGTCTTGGGACAATAGCCCCGGATGTCCCAACCGAACCACTGGCCGCCAATCCTGACAATGCAGGTCACGGCGCACTGTCCTTTGATAAGGCCATTGCCAGAATGATGAATTCCAATACCTTTGATTGCGGGGCCTTGTCTCTCGGCGGTGGTGTCGTCGATGATGAGCAGAGTTTCTTGGAAGGTGCAAGAGGTCGCCAACCAATCTTGGCTGGCCGAAGCGATACGGGAAACATTTCCGGCGCGAGCGTTGAGAAACCGCTGAAGATTGTCGGGAGTGGCGTTGAAATAGCGGCTGGCAATCTCCTTCGTCGAGTGGAACTTGATCAGACCAATCAGTCCGACGAGATAGCCCAGGAAGTGTTTCCGCTGAGGTTTGCTCAAGAGTCTCAAGAAAACCGAGAGATAGGACGTAACTTTTTTGGGCGTTCTTTTGCCTATGGCTTCCATGCTGTCCTCCTTGCCTTGCGCGGCATAGGAGATTTCGGCTGGAAGCCATTTTATTTGAAGCAGTTAACATCATTCGTCACCTAAAATTTGCAGAACTCAAGTTTAATAATTCCGAGGACGCGTCACTTAATTCCGGCATCATAAAAAAATGAGAGCCGGAAATAGCCGTTCCTTTGGCGATCAGAATTTCCGAAAGTTTGACAAGACAGAGCTCTTTTCGCGTTTGGGAGCTGTGGGATTGAAAGAAAGATAGCGGTGCCGGAGTCGGCGGGTCTTTGGCGGGCATTGTCTGCCGTATATCATATATGATATACGGCAAAATAGCCGGCGTCGGCTGAATTGATCGGTAGTGGTGCAAGGGATCAAATACAAAGACAGGGAGCATGCAACCCGGATCGCCATTCGGATCGCTCACGGTGAGTTATGACAGTGCTTGAGATCGTCCGCATTTATACAGATCTGGTAAAGACGGAGCGGGAGATCCCGGAGGAAGAGCCTCAGGCCAAGGAAAAGATTAATGCTCTCCGAACCAAGTATCACGAGCTTCTGATGGCGAAGATGAGAGAAGAACGGATCGATTTCTCCGACCGCTTCGACGCCGCGGCCAAGGCTTTTGCTCTTGTTCGCGAAGAAGAAACGAAATATGGTGGTAAGTGAAATCGCCTGCCGGCAGGCGATTTGGACCGCCGATGGTCCCATTGGGGATGAATTTCCGCCAGCTGGCGGAAATTGATGAAATGGGAAGAGCCACCCGCGTTGGTTGGCAGGCAAATAGTCGCGCCGGCGCGACTATCTGAGAATGGGCGTATTTGGGATTTTCCCTTGTCGATGAAAAAAAATGGAGCAGGTAAGGCAGTCCGGGTAGCAACAGGAGGGCAGGTGAGCCGTGGATAATCTCGGAGTGAGCGGCAAAAAGATGAAGCGAAAGGTCAGAGAGTTGTGCGGCATTGCGTATGAAAGGGAATTGCGCCGGCATCTTGACGTCCTTTTTAACCAGTTTTTTGAGTGGAGCAAGGGAACCCTGTCGACTTGGGACCTGGTGGATGCTATTCACAAGTTCCATGACGGGGACGCCCGGAAACTTTACGGTTTCTATCAAAAGCCAAGTGAATTTATTGTCGCGCGCGCGGTTTCCGAGAAGCTCCTTGAGTTGTCTGACGTGCCGGAAGAGTTGCGAGACACGATAAGAAAATTTCAGGATTCTTTTCGTAAATAAACCGGACGGCGTTGCGCGGGCGGAACAATGACGGGAAACAGCAGTATTTTTCCTTCCTTAGCTTCCACTTGCGTGTGCGGCGATTAAGGGGTATAATTGCTTCAGGATGTGAAGCGATTATGAGGCGGTTATGACTTATATTTGGCAACATAAAGATTGGCCGGAATTGACCTGGAAAAGCGGCCCCCTGCTGCCCTTGATTAGTCAGGCCCGCAAGGCTCAGGGGGGCATTTTGGCTCAGGTGAAAGGTCTTGGTTTTGAACTGGGCGGGCAGGCTCAGGCAGAAGTTCTTACGGAAGAGGCGATCAAGACGTCCGCCATTGAAGGGGAGCGCTTGAATCTGGAATCGGTGAGGTCTTCTGTCGCCAGACACTTGGGGTTACCTGACGCAGGGTTAACGCCAGAGACAAGATCCGTGGATGGTTTGGTGGAAGTGCTGCTGGACGCGACCCGGAATTATGGTAAACCCCTGACCGCCGAAAGACTCAAAGGGTGGCAGGCCGCTCTATTTCCGACTGGGTTCTCGGGATTTTCAAAGATCCGCGTGGGAAAGTGGAGGGGCGATGAGCCCATGAGGGTTGTTTCAGGGCCTGTGGGCCGCGAGAAGATCCATTATGAGGCGCCTCCGGGTGAAAGAGTCGAAAAAGAAATGAAGCGATTTCTTTCCTGGTGGAAGTCCAGCTTAAAAACAGAGGATGGGCTTTTGCGCGCGGGAATCGCCCATTTTTATTTTGTCACGATCCATCCCTTCGAGGACGGCAACGGCCGCATTGCACGCGCACTGACCGATATGGCGCTGGCCCAGGATGAAAAACTTGGGGTTCGGTATTACAGTTTCTCATCCCGAATCATGCAGGAGAGGGACGACTATTACAGCGTTCTTGAAAACTGCTCAAAAGGAAAAGGAACAGGAACGAACATTACGGATTGGCTGGCATGGTTTCTGGGTTGTTACAAACGGGCGATTGACGGCTCTGAGAAGATCATCGGCCATGTCTTGGCCAAGGCCGGGTTTTGGCAGGCATTCGGCACTCTGGAGTTGAATGAACGCCAGTGCAAGGTGGTCAATCGCATACTGGAAGCAGGGAAAGGCGGGTTTTTGGGAGGGCTCACCACCCGCAAATATGTGTCCTTGGCAAAGGTCAGCCGCGCCACGGCATTCCGTGAGATCTCGGATATGCTGGACAAAAAAATATTGCGCCCAATGCCCGGTAAGGGGCGCAGTGTCCGGTATGATCTGGCATGGCCGTCCCAATACGATTCAATTTCAACGAGTTGAAATTGGGGCGGTCTTGGCTACCATCATAATAAAAAAAGCCAAGGCCGCCGCCGGCACATGAAACAAAAAATGACACCGGAGAGTAAAATGAATGAAGAAATGAACGGATTTTTTAACGACGACGGGACAAAGTTCAATCCGAATCTGACGCCTGCTCCGGCACTCTGTGCAACATGTCGGAAAAACGAAGACCCCAAGGAAGAAATTCCCTGCAATCTCACACGCAATGACCAAAGTGGCGCAGAAAGATTTATTTGTTTTGCGTATGAGAGCATTCGCGGCATTGCAGAAACCCGCGAGATCCTGGACGAAATGCAACGGTATATGGACCTAAAACATGAAAGTTAATAACAACGCATGAAGCTTTCCTTGAATAAATTCCAGTCTGTTCTTGATGAGCGGATCGTTTCCCGCGGAGAAGAATATTTTTCCAATGAGGCGGTCTCGGCGTTAGAACAGATCACGGACGGGAAGTGGGCCGCTTCCGTAGAAGGAACGGAGACCTACAGGGTGAATATCACCTTGAAGGGAAATGACGTCCGCGATTATTTCTGTACCTGCCCGTATGACCTCGGGCCGGTATGCAAACACGTGGTGGCCGTTCTTTTTGCGATCCGTGAAGCAAAGGAAGGCGGGGAATCGAAAAAATCGGGACACAAGGACAATCGAACGGATCATGGAGTGGAGGAAACTTTTGAGCAAGCCATATCCCGTATGTCTCCCCGGGAACTTCGCGCCACTTTGACGGACTATGCGGCCCGTGATACAAATCTGGTTGATCATGTATTTGCCAGCCGTGTTTTAAAGGCGCCCGCCAGCGGAAAAGAACAATATCGCAGGATTATCCGGGATTCAATCAACACCGTTCGGGACAGGCACGGCTACGTCGGGTACTGGCAGGCGCGTCACGCGGTTGGCGGTGCTGAAAAGGTTCTGGAAAAGGCGGAGGATTTTCTGGTTAGCAAGGGACCGGCAAAGGCGCTGCTTGTTTTTCAATGTGTTCTTGAGGAAATGGTGCCTTTTTTACAGGTAGCGGATGATTCGAATGGAGATATCGGAGGCGTGATCGGGCAGGCGTTCGAAGGATTGACGAAATGCGCTGCGCAGGCGAAAACTTCCGCGTTTCGCGGCAAATTCTTTGATTATCTTCTGACGGAGTGTGGTCACAAGCGTTATGAAGGCTGGAGCGAGTGGAGATGGGATTTTCTCGAGATCGCCGCCGGGATCATTAAAACGGCGGAAGAGCGCGACCGGCTCTGGACGAAGATCGATGAGATCGAAAAAAAACATGGCAAGGAAGGCGGTTGGTTCAAATATGACCATGAAAGAGCCTTGAGGATAAAACTTTCGATGATTTCACGGACGGGAACGGACAAAGAGGCGGAAGAGTTTTTGAACCAGCATCTGGATTGTACGCCTTTTCGTGAGCAGGCAATCGAGAAAGCGATTCAAAAAAAGGATTATGACTTGGCCGAGAAGCTGGCGAAAGAAGGGCTTGAGCAGGATCAGGCGCGGGGACTCCCGGGGCTGGTCGATCGTTGGAGAAAACGGCTTCTGGATATTGCCCAACTTCGGCGTGATCCCCAAAGCATCAAAAAATACGCCCTGGAGCTTTTCCTGGATCTTGGCGATTTGGAATACTACCGTGAATACAAAAAGCGATTTGACTCTTGCGAATGGCCGCAAGAAGCGGAAAAGGTGATCCATCTTGTCAGGCGTTCACAAAACGGTCGAGGTTTTCTTTCGTTACCTCATATTTATATCGAAGAAAAACAATGGCCGGAGCTTCTTGCTTATGTGGAAAAGGCGAACAACCCCTGGACTTTGGAGGAGTTTTCAAAGCATTTAGTGTCACGTTATCCTGACGAGATTGCCGGGGCTTATGAAAAGGCGGCCGTTGAAGTGCTTGCGCCTCCTACGGGCCGCGGAAATTATCAAGTTCTTTGCCGGTTCCTGGGACGAATGCGAAAGCTTGGATTTAAGGACCGGGTTCAGAGGATTATCAGTGAATTATCCGAGAAATACAAAAATCGTCCCGCCTTGCTTGAAGAACTCGGAATGTAGTTTGAAGAAATTGACATATCGCAGTTGTTGAAATGCAATCAAGCAAGTTTTGGTGTCCCATAGGTGTCCATTTACCGCCAAAAACGGCGGAAAATCGCGGAAATTGGCGGTAATGGACGGAATCCCGAAATTGACTTATCAGATGTAATACTCTATAGTTCCATCTGTTTCAGCGGACTCGGATTTTTTTTCTTGGGGGGATGGCATTGTAGAGGTCAAGGGTTCAACTCCCTTCCGGTCCAATTCTCTTTTTTAAAAATAAGATTAATTGGGCCAGTCCCGCTGACCATTTAAGAAATGAAAATCAAAGCAGGGCCCGTCCATTTTTTATGCGAGAGTGACGGAACTGGCAGACGTACCGGACTCAAAATCCGGCGGTGCTCAAACACCATGAGGGTTCGACTCCCTCCTCTCGCACCCAATTTTAATAATTGGGTACGACGCCATGACGGTTAAGGAGAACCGTCTATGGCTACGAGCTGGGAGTCGAAGAGAGCCCAGCGAGTCCATAGGACCGATGTGTCATATGGACTGGGCGAGTGGCCGACCTGACGCGAATGAAATGAGCGGAAGGCGCCGACTCCCTCCTCTCGCATTTTCGTTCAGCGCATGTCGTATGTTGTATGTCGGAAAAAGTTTTAAGCGGTTTTTTACGACATGCCACATACGAATAACGACATACGGTCTTCTATGGCCAGCGGTTTTAAAGCGTACCCTTTCGACGAGATCGAGAAAAAATGGCAGGCCTATTGGGCTGACCACAAGACCTTCCGTTCGCCTGAGCCGGGTGAACCCGGCAGTGACAAACCCAAATATTATGTCCTCGATATGTTCCCGTATCCTTCCGGTTCCGGACTCCATGTGGGCCATCTCGAAGGTTATACCGCGACCGACATTGTGAGCCGCTACAGACGGATGTGCGGGTTCAATGTCCTGCATCCCATGGGCTGGGACGCGTTTGGACTTCCTGCCGAGCAATACGCCATCGAGACGGGCACGCATCCTTGTGAAACCACCCAAAAAAATATCCAGACCTTCAAGCGCCAGATCCAGCAGGTGGGTTTCAGTTATGATTGGGAACGCGAGGTCGACACCACGGACCCCGACTATTACCGCTGGACCCAATGGATCTTTATGAAACTCTTCGAAAAAGGTCTGGCGTACGAATCCGAGATCCCGGTGTGGTGGTGCGACGGTTGCAAGGCGGTCCTCGCCAACGAAGAAGTGGATGCCGGCGGCACCTGCGAGCGCAAGGGCCACAAGGACGTTTACCGCCGTCCGCTTCGTCAATGGATCCTCAAGATCACAGCCTATGCCGAGCGTCTTTTAAATGATCTGGACCTCCTGGACTGGTTCGAGCCGATCAAAGAGATGCAGCGCAACTGGATCGGGAAGTCGACAGGGGCAGAAGTGGACTTCAGGTTGGAGAATGGGATTTACACCCTCCGTGTTTTTACGACGCGTCCCGACACGCTTTTTGGGGCGACTTATGTGGTGTTAGCTCCGGAACACGCTTTGGTGGCGAAGATCACGACGTCAGAGCAAAAAAAAGCCGTGGAAGCTTACGTAACCACTGCGACGCACAAGTCCGATCTTGACCGCACCGATCTTGCCAAAGAAAAGACCGGCGTTTTTACCGGGGCCTATGCGATCAATCCCGTGAATGACAAGAAGATCCCCATATGGGTCGCGGATTACGTGCTCATGGGCTACGGCACCGGCGCCATCATGGCGGTACCGGGACATGATACCCGGGACCTTGAATTTGCCAAAGCCTACAGACTTCCGGTGGAAATTGTGGTCCAGGCGCCGGAAGGGAAGGAATCAATAGGGTTCGTGGGAGACGGCATCAGCGTAAATTCCGGGCTTATCACCGGGCTCTCCACACTGGAGGCGAAAAAGAAGATCACGAAGTGGATCGAGGAGCGGAAGATCGGCAAACAAGCGGTCCAGTACAAACTCCGTGACTGGCTCTTCAGCCGCCAGCGTTATTGGGGCGAGCCGATCCCGGTCGTGCATTGCGCGAAATGCGGGCCGGTGCTTATCCCGGAAAATGAATTGCCGCTCCGTCTTCCAGAACTGAAAGATTATACGCCGACAGGAAACGCGGAGCCGCCTCTTGCCAAGGCGACGGATTGGCTGAAATGCCGGTGTGCGAAGTGCGGCGGTCCGGCGACGCGCGAAACGAACACCATGCCTCAGTGGGCGGGCTCGTGCTGGTATTATCTCCGTTACCTCGACCCGAAGAACGCGAAGGCTCCAGTGGATCCCCAAAAAGAAAAATACTGGATGAACGTGGACCTTTATGTCGGCGGCGCGGAACATGCGGTGCTGCATCTGCTTTACGCGAGGTTCTGGCACAAGGTGCTTTATGATATCGGTGTTGTGTCCACGCCGGAACCGTTCCAAAAGCTTACGAACCAGGGCATGATCCTTGGGGAGGACAACCAGAAGATGTCCAAGTCGCGCGGGAATGTCGTGAATCCCGACGAAATGATCGCGCAATACGGCGCTGACAGTCTCCGGCTTTACGAAATGTTCATGGGGCCGCTTGAGATGGCCAAGCCTTGGGCGAACTCCGGCGTGGAGGGCGTCTACAGGTTTCTCGGAAAAGTGTGGCGTCTCTTTATCGATAAGGATGACAAGCTTCATGCAAGCATTGTCCATCGTGCGCCCAATGCCGCTGAGCAGAAGATCCTCCACAAGACGATCAAAAAAGTGACGGAGGATTTTGAGGGGATGCGGTTCAACACGGCGATTTCGGCATTGATGATCTTTATGAACGAAATGGCGCTGGAACCAGACCACGCAAAGGAAGTGCTTGAGAAATTCCTGCTCCTTTTAGCGCCTCTGGCGCCCCATCTGGCGGAAGAATTGTGGCAGTGTTTGGGACATGCCGAAACACTGGCTTACGAAAAATGGCCCGCATATGATGACCAGTATCTTGTTGAGGACCAGGTTGAGATGGCCATTCTCGTAGGAGGTAAAGTACGAGCGAAAATGGTCGTTTCTCATAATCAGAGCGACGATGCAATACGACAAATGTCACTTGAGCACCCGCGGGTGAAGGAACTTATCGCGGGGAAGGTCGTGAAGAAGGTTATTATCGTTCCGGGGCGCACGGTGAACCTTGTGGTGGCGGATGCCTAAAGTCGAGATCAAAAGACAAAAGATTCTTGTAGGGAAAAAAGAAGTTCCGCTCATTTCCGGTGAAGTTCATTATTGGCGCCTCAATCCCCACTATTGGCAAGAAGCACTCCGCCGTGTTCGGGAAATGGGCCTTGAGATCATCTCGACGTATGTCCCTTGGGATTTCCATGAATATAAACGCGGCCATTTTGATTTCACCGGGAAGACCGATGAGGCGCGGAACCTCAAGGCATTCCTCGATCTGACCCGCAAGGAAGGTTTCTGGCTCATCCTTCGACCGGGGCCGTATATTTACAGCGAATGGCCGCGCGACGGCGTTCCCGATTACGCCTATAGATATCATCGCTTGCATCCCCGGTTTTTGTCCTATGCCAAAGAATATCTGAAACAAGTCAGTAAGATCTTCCTGCCCTATCTTGCATCGCGCAAGAACGGGCACATCCTGATGCTCCAGGCGGATAATGAGATCGATCCGTGGCCGGACGTGTTCGGGCATCAGTACGGGCTTTCGAAAAAGCCGGGACTTTTTCAGGATTTTATGTGCGATCTTTACAAAGGAGATCTTCCGGCGCTGAACGGAAGTTGGGGCACGGAGTACACGTCTTTCCGGGAAGCGTCGCCTTTTATTGCGACGATGCTTCCCAACGAGAAAGGCCTCCCGCTTAAAGGGGATAAAGAGCTCAAACGGCACCTTGATTATTTCAAGTTCAAATATTGGTATTCCCAGGAAGTGGCGCGGGGAAGTGTCCGGATGTATCGCGATCTCGGGGTGGATATTCCGATCTATCTGAACACGTATCCTTTCTTTTATGCGCACGATTGGCCGGCCTTTCAGGACGTTTCAGATGCGGTGGGGCTTGACCTTTATCCCTCCAATGAGCTGAAAGAGGATGAATTTGAACACCGGAAACTCTGCGACAAGATCCGTTATCTTGCGAGTGTCTCGAATCTTCCGTTTATCGCCGAGTTCCAGTCCGGGATCTGGCACGGTCGACATTATGAGACGAGCGTTCTCACACCGAACCACTATCGGATGATCTGTCTTTCCGCATTCCTTGCCGGCGTCAAAGGTTGGAATTGGTACATGCTTGTCAACCGTGATAACTGGTATATGTCCCCGATCAACGAGTGGGGCCGGGTGCGCGGGGAATTGTACGATGTGTTCAAGCAGATCGTTTCCGCTTTTAAACGGCTGCGTCCGACCTCGATTAGGAAACTCACGGAGATCGGCGTCACCTTCAACACGCTCCAGTATGCGGCCCGGACCCTGACGCATAACAGTCCCATCCTCGTGGCGCTTTATCAAGGCGACGTGGACTATGACATGTGCGATCCCAGGCGCCCCATTCCCGGGAAAAAGGTCCTTTTCTATTCCGGAAACCAATGGCTTGAAAAGGGGGCGCATCAGAATCTTCGCCACTATGTGGAAAAAGGGGGGACCCTTGTGGCATTCCGTTCGTTCCCGCGCAAGGACGATGATTTTAGGCCGTATCAGGCCGTGGGGTTCGAAGAGCCGGAGCGCACTCTTTTTGAATTTAAGCGGCAATTCACATTGACCCTCGGCAAGCGCGCCACGCCGATCGCGGTCAATAGTTCCGTCTATGTCTTTAAAGCAACGGGATGCCAAAAGATCCAGGCCGATCTCGGGACCTACGGAAAACAGACGGTCGGTTACATCAAAAAGATCGGCAAGGGACAGATCATTCACTTAGGGATGGAGCCGGTTCCGGATCTTGTGCTTGGGGTTTTAAACTATCTTAAAACACCGCTCATGAGCTATTCGGTGACGCGGGACGTCAAGACCGCGCTTTTCAGCCGCGGGAAGCGGTATTTTCTGGTGGTCGTCAATAACGGCAATGAGGATAAGAGTGCCACAATCCATCTTCCGGCGCTTGAGAAAATGCAAGAAAAGATGGCTGTTCGCGATCTAATGAACGGAGAAAAAATGGTTTTTTCGAAAGAGGGCCGCCACCCGCTCAATATCCACGTTGCGCGCAAAGACGGTCGTGTCCTGGAGTTCGCATTCTCCCATCGTTGAGGTCAGGATCCCCCCTAAAGATTTTCTCTCTTTTGGACGTTGTCTCAATGAGGCAAGAACGGCCCTCTGAAGGGAACAACCATGTACGAGACCTTTTTCGGACTAAGCGAATCTCCATTTAATGTCACGCCCGACCCACGTTTTATCTACCTGAGCCGGCACCATCAGGCGGCGCTCTCCGCGATGCGCTATGGTGTGGAGCGGCGCTCCGGGTTCATCCAGGTCACGGGTGAGATCGGGTCGGGAAAGACGACCCTTTCGCGTATGTTCCTCCAGCAGTTGGGCGAGAATGTTCATAGCTCGCTTGTTTTTAATCCGAAGCTCTCCGAGCTGGAGCTTTTGCAGGGGATCGTCGAGGACTTCGGGCTGAAACCGAAGGCGAGGCGGCGAAAGGATTATTTCGATTGCTTGAACCGTTTTCTTCTTGAGGAGAGCGCCAGGGGATTCAATGCGGTCGTGATCATTGACGAGGCGCAGCTGCTGCCGCCGCGGGCCTTGGAGCAAATACGCCTTCTTTCCAACCTTGAAACTACGACGCAGAAACTTCTGCAGATCATTCTCTTGGGGCATCCGGACCTGAAAGATCTGCTCAATCGCCCGGATCTCAAACAGCTTCGCCAGCGCATCACGGTGCGATGTCATCTTCCGGAGTTGAGCTTGGAGGAAGTCGGGCATTATGTGGCGCATCGTTTGAAAGTGGCTGGCGCACGCGAGAATTTTTTTACAACCGAAGCCATGCAACGCATTTATGAGCTTTCATCGGGAATCCCCAGGGTCATTAACGTATTGGCGGACCGGGCCTTGCTTGCTGCCTATACCCAAGGTGTTTTCGTGGTGGATCCGATGATGGTGGAGTGTGCCGATGCTGATCTTCAAGGAGTCTGCGTATGAGTCTGATCCATCAGGCTTTGGAAAAAACAAGCCGCGTGCAAGAGATAAAGATTGTGAAGCCTTCTCGGGCCTCGGAAATTTATAGCCGTGACTTGACGGGAGGGGTGCTTGAAGAGGAGCTTGCCCAAGTCCAGAAATCCCATGTTAGCAGCCAAAGGCTTTATCGGAAAATTTCTTGGGGGGTGCTGGCGGTGTTTTTTATTGCGGGACTTTCTTATGTGGAGATGCAGGCGAACCGTCCCAAAGCGAAAGCGGGGGTATTGTTAAATGAGGCCAAGGTGGTGCCTGCGCCTGAGTTGTTGCCTGCGGTAAAAGAGATCACGCTCCAAGCGCCTATCGAGATCGCTTCAGGGAATATTTTCCGCCTTACCGGCATCACGGATCTCGGCAATGGGCCTATGGCCGTGATCAATGACGAGATCGTCAAGGTGGGGGATTCTCTCCAGGGCAAAGCCATTGTCAAAGCGATCGGTCATGGCGAAGTTCGGTTGGATGTCCAGGGCAAGGAGACCAAGTTGACACTTTAGGGATATTTCCCTTTGAATAACGCCGCCTCCCGGATATCAAAGGCACCTCCTTCTTGTTCTACGCATAATCCTCAGGGTTATTGTCTTTAGCCGGTATCGGGTACTGTAGGTAAGAGCTTTTATATGTAAATATTTGCGTTCCGGTTACCGATACTCAAATATTAGAGGTGAAAACGGGTTTGCAAGGACAACCGTGGGGGTTTGGAGTGTCGCCTGAAGGCAAGCTGATCCTGGGGAAATTGGCCTTGATCGGACCACAGCTTCAAACATTGGAAAAAAATGTTTCCTGCCTGAAGACTCCCTCGCTTGTGGATGTCCCGGAGATCAACCGCAGCTGTTTTGCGATACTCTCGGAGATCGTCGCGATCTTTGAAGCGGTGGAGTTGCTTTGTAACGAGCGTAAGGAATTAGAACCCCGGCGCCGTTGGGAACTCAAGAAAAAAATCGAGGCTTTTTATTCGCTGGCAAAAGAGTTCACCCCCCAGATCATGTCCCCATCGCCGCCTTCGGTGCCATTGTGGCTTGGGAAGATCGAAAAGATGAAGGAGCTTTTTGGAGAGGTATCGGGGATCGCATCTGTTTTCAGAGATGTGCCGGGTGTTTCGGGTGGCGTCCCGGCTGTTACGCAAGAAGGGAGCGCGGTACCCCAAGAATCTGTAGGGGGAGCCGGTCAGGAAAAACCCAAGGATGAGGAAGACGGAAAAGGCGGCGAAGAAGGGACAGAAGTAAAAGGGTCAGAAGAGCCAGAAAAGAGTGAGGAGATCATCCTATCCGAAAAAATCGAAGCAAAAGAAGAAGTAAAAAACGTTGAGAGTAGTGAAGCCGTGCCGTCCGCAGAGGATCCTTCAGCTGTCATAGTTCCCACGATCTCTGCTGAAGCGAAAGGCCCAGATATTCCTGCTAAAAACGGAAACGGTGTGGACATTGGGGAGAAGGTCATTTCTCCTGGAGGCGATGAGGTAAAAGGGGTGAATACGGAGATGCCTGATGGAATTTCTGAAGGAAAAGAAGGATCTCTCAAAAATGCTGAACCTCCTAACATCCAGAAGGCGGATGCGCCTATCCGTCCGGAGAGTCCCCAAGGGATTCCGGAGCCAGAGAAGCCGGTGAAGCTTCCCGTTTCTGTCATCCAGCAAGCGATGGGGAAATACGCTGTTTCTTCTGATTTAAATCTACCGGGACCGCCGCCGAAAAAACCCGATCAGAAAGAACAGAAGGTGGAAAAAGGTGACGGTGAATGTGAAGGGGGCCAGAAATATGGTGATACCGGGAAAGGCGAAGCGCCTGCAGAGGAAGCATTTTTTCAAGGTCGGACCCTAGCGCCCTCCCAAGGCGAGAGGGAGGCGGATGCCATTCTGAATGCGATTCTTGATCTTCAGCTTGATATTGACGAGCAAATGGAGGATTTGGAAAAAAAGATAAAAGAAGGCGCGATCCAGGGACGGCAAGATATTGTTTATCTTATGGAAAGTCTCGAAGAACAGATCCATCAATTAGCGGAGCAAGAGATAAATGCCAAAAAAATTTCCCCTGAGAAATTCCGCACACAGTCCGGACGTCTGGAGAGCGAGCTGCTACGTCTAAAAGACGCGTGGTATTTAGCTTTGGAAGACGCCGCAGCTTTGGAGGAGGAAGAGGGATCTCAAAAGGCAAGCATCCAGCAAGAAGAGGCTTTGGGGGGATCTCCCAAATTCATGAACGATCCTTCTTCGGGCAAGCCGTTTTCTGAAGAGTTTCGGGCAGGAAAATCCCCAGAAGAAAAACTGCAGGCCGAAGACCTTTCCGCTGAAAAATCGTTTTCTCAAAAACTTTCGGCCAATGATCTTTCGGACAAAGATCCGAAAGCAGAAGATTCGGGAAAAAGCTGGCCCTTAGGTGAAAAAAAAGTGAGTTCCGCCAATGGGAAAAACGGGATGCCGTTGTGGGAGGCGGTTTTCCATTTTTTAAAATTTTCTTCCGGTTTCGTTCTTCTAGCATCCGCTTGTGTTTTTGGGGGTCTGTTCCTGGTCCGGCAACTTCAACTGACGCCCGAAAGTGTCAAGAAACCGTTGTCTGCGGCTCGTCAGTATGAGGATGTGATATCCCCGGCCTTCAGGCGATTTATTAACAATAATCCGAAGAGCCTTGAGAGGCAGGCCCTTGATCTTTTTGTCATCAACTTGAAAAAAAGTTCTCGACCCGAGTCGCGAAGAGAGATCGTCTCTATCTTAAAAGGGTGGAACTGGAAAGGTGTCCCCGATGTTCTTTTGGAAACCGCGGTCTATGATCAAGATGCACAAGTTTCCAAGGCGGCTTTTGAAGCATTTAAGTCCATAACAGGATATATCGGTTCGCGAGGAGCCCCATTTACCGACGCGGAAAAATGGTGGGAAGAAAATAGATCAGAAATTAGTAAGAATCTTGAGGACGCCGAATAAGGTTTCCCCTTTTTCTCTTTCGGGTCCCGAACTTTTCAGGGAGCTTCTTCGGAAGTATGAAGATGGCGCAGAGGTCCACAGGGGTTTTTTGCCGGAGCGATGGCGAGGGCTATCGGGCGAATTTCAGGATTGGCTCGATCGAGTCAGGCCATTGCTTATTGTCATGCCAGGTTCGAACCCGGAACTTGTGGCGTCTCTGATTTCGCGGGGTATCCCACATTTTGATCTCAACCTCACGGGCGCGCTCGATTTCAGGAGAAACGGTCCCGGCTTGATCTGATATCGTTCCTGAAAGGTCCTCCGGGCGTTTACTCGTACACTTAAGTCGTTTTGGAGCCGGGAATTAGCTTTTTTTCGTTGAATTCCCCCAAGGGGAAGTTTATGATGTGCCTCCCTCCGAGGAAATAGCGCGTGCAGCAGAAGCTTTCAGTGAGAATTTCCAATTGTAAACAGGTATGAGTTTTGATTTTTGCGCGGTTAGTTCAGTTGGTTAGAACGCTTCCTTGACATGGAAGAGGTCAGAGGTTCGAGTCCTCTACCGCGCACCATTCTTTTATGCAATGTTTCCATGGGGTTACAACCTTCCGCAGACCCAGCGCCGTTAATCAACTTTGCGCTCGGTGTCCAATAGGTATCCAAACGCTCTACGGCGGCTTGTTTAAAGCCGGGTGAAAGATGAGCATAGCGCAGGGTCATTTTCATACTCTAATGTCGGTGGTTTTTTTATTTTCAGAAGAAAACAGGGGTGTTGGCGATTTCAAGAGAGATGCGGAAAAGAAAAATAACTAAGGATTCTTTAGCGCTTCGTCGTGATTACCGACAACGCGAAGATGGATGGAATCTCCCGTTCGCTCAAAGGTCATCCGGTAATGAAGATCCACGCGGGCTTCCCATATTCCCACAGTCCCCTGGATCTTTTTCACCTGAAGGGAAGGATGGCGCAGATTTTCTGCCAGCAAGCGGATTTGCTTGTCAGTTTTCTTTTGGATATGGAGGGGGAGTTCCCGGTAAAACCGTCGGAAAGACTCGTAGGCGTATATTTTCACTGATGGAGAGAACTGATAAGATCGTCCACGGAACCGTTCCCGAGAACCCGGCCGGATTTCTTGTCTTTGCCCGCATCGCGTTCTTTGGATTGCCACCCCTCAGTCCAGAAATACTGTTGCTCGGGATCCGGAAGGGTGCGAGCTCTTAAAAACAGGGCGAACTGCACAACCAGATTCTTTTCAGAGGCAGTAAGACGCCCTAACACACGTGTCAACTTGATTGGAAGTCTATTGCTCATTGATTTAATCATGTGGCGGAGTATAGCAGTTTCCAATCCGCAAATCAAGATGCCCCCTCTATTCCCCCCCCTCTATTTCTTGCTCCAGTTTCCCTCCGACTGGAGATGGTTTATTTTACCAATTTGAAAGTTTTGAACTCCAACGCGTTTTCTTTCCAGTATTGTTCAAAATGTTCCCACACTTTAACTGAAACCGGGAACTTTGGTGTTCGGTGTCCAGTTTCTGCCAAAAACGCAGGAAATCGACGGTATTGGGCGATAATGGACAGAATCTCAGAATTGACTTATTAGATGTAATACTCTAGACTTCCGTCTGCTTCGGTGGGCTTGGAATTTTTTTCTGTTTGGTTTGACATGGAAGAGGTCAGAGGTTCGAGTCCTCTACCGCGCACCATTCTTTTATGCAATGTTTTGTTTCCATGGGGTTACAACCTTCCGCAGACCCAGCGCCGTTAATCAACTTCGCGCTGGGTGTCCAATAAGTGTCCAAACGCTCTACGGCGGCTTGTTTAAAGCCGGGGACAGATGAGCATAGCCCAGGGTCGTTTTCATGCTCTTATGCCGTAGAAGCTCCCTGACCGCATTCAAATCAATCCCGCTCATGACCAGATACGAAGCAAAGGAATGCCTGAGGTTATGGAAGTGGAAGTTTTGGAGCAAGGAGCAATTCGGGTTCTCTTTCTTGAGCTTCTTTTTCTCGCCGGAGCCGCAAAATCTCAATTAGCTCGTCTTTGGACTGTTCTTCCAGAAAAATTCGCGGGTCGGGAATTACATCACAAATCGTTCCCATCTTACCCAATTCGTTGGCAACTGTAGGGGATAAGGGAAACGGAGCCGGAAGGGATAAGGGTGGTTCGGAGGCGGGATTTTAGTTCTTCGTGAAAAAAAGTAGTAGTCGTAGCGTTTTTTTCTTTTTTTGGTACTTTTTTTCTTTTGTTAATTCTGTGGATGCGGTGGATAATGCTCAATCCGACTCGGCATGATTTATCCCATAAGCGTTTAAATCAGCACCACGCCGCACGTGCGGCATCTCGGGGCGCATTGGATACCCATGGTGTGAATAATTCATCGTACGACCACGGAGAGAGGAGAATCGCGCTATTGGCAAAGCTCGCCGATTAAACCCACGCCGCTCTTTGAGATTTTCACGTCTTGTTGATTCCCCGGATCCACCCGGTAATCGAAGGGCGGCCATGTTTGTTAGCGGTACCACCATTATCCAAAATGGCGTCACTCTGATTATCCCCTACAGCAACTCCCCGGAAAAATGAAGCTCCTTATTCGCTACCACTAAAAGATTACCCTTTAGCCCGAACCAAGCCTCACAATCCGTAAGTTCCTAAAACCCATCCCGTGTCTACGTTTAGCTGAAGGTCAACAAAAACGTTATTTTTTATGATAATATTTATAATATTATATATCAATATATAACATAAAAGCACTTTTTATAAATTATGAGGTATTATTTTGACGGAGGGACTATGACCAAGGAAACTGACAGATGATAACGATTTTAAAAAAGTCACTTCGGCCAGTGCTGAAAAAATGGACGGCTGTATTCGTGTGTGTCACGTTCCTTGCGACATCTGTCTATCTGCCGCAGGCAAAGGCTGAGGTTTCTCCAATACCCGTAGCGGGTTACCGTTCCCTGACAGATGATCTGACCGCCATCGCTTTACCCAAGGAGATCGGTAAAATTCAGGAAACCTATCGCGGTACAAGCGATAAAATTGTGGTCCTCGTCCAGGACGCTCACTCCATTCCTGATGCGCAACGCAGTATTCGGTCTGTCATTGATCATTTTCAGACCCAATATGGGGTTTCCCTAGTCGGGCTTGAAGGAGCTTCGGAACAACTGGATCCGCAGATTTTCAAGAGTTTCCTGGATAAGGAGCTGCTTCGCAAGACATTTGATGCTTATGCCCAACGAGGCGAGCTCACCGGAGGCACGGCTGCGGCGTTATTCAATACATCACCAAGCACCTATCACGGCATCGAGGATTGGCCTCTCTATGAGGAAGGCGTTTCTTATTTTCTCAAGGCGACGGAGATGGAACCGGAGATTAAGACACTTCTTGATCCGATGGTGGCCGCGCTAAACCGGGAGAAGGAAACCATTTACTCCAAGGAACTTCTTGAGATCGACCATCTGCTCGCAGGTTTTGGAGAAAACAAAACCAATCTCGTGCAAGTCCTAAAACAGCTTAGCAAATACCAGCCGCCTCCCAAAGGTTCTGAACTTGCCGTATTGCTCGAAGAGATTCAACGAGATCAGATTGCCGATGCACCTATTGAGATTGAGATCAAAAAGATCGCGGAGCAAGTGTCGTCTGCGCTCAAGAGTCAGCCCTTATCGACCGAGATTCTTCAGGAACTTCAGGAGTTCAACGGGAAGTTACAGGAGTTCCGGACAGCCAGGATGACCCCTCAGGCTTTCGCTTTAAACCTTAAAAGCTTGGTGCAAAAGCACAAGATCAGGGTCAAGGTCTCCCGCAAACTCGCGTATTTGGTAGAGAATCAAAATCGGCTCAAGGACATTGAAGGCACCCGTCTTTTTGAGGAGTTCAAACGCTATGCAGATTCAGCGAAAGAATCATTATTCAAGAATGATCGGCAAAAAACTCTGGATATACAGACACGAGGGCTTGAATTGATCAAGCGTCTCTCCCGACTCGAACTTAGTTTCGAGGACTGGGACAAGGTCCAGAAGATGATACTTCAGTTAGATCGATGGACTGTAACACAGGACAGTGTGGTCAGCCGCGACGAAGTTTCGGCAGTCCTTAAAAAGATGGAGCCCCATCTGGCCTTTTATCGCGTCGCTGAGAAGCGTGACCAAGTGTTCCTAAAAAACATCCAGTCTATGATGTCGAAACAGGACAAATCAGGCTCTCTGCTTGTCGCCGGAGGCTTCCACACCGAAGGACTCACACAGACTTTCAAGGCAAAAGGAATTTCCTACGTCCTCGTCATGCCTTGGATCGGGACCATTCCCGAGGAACCGCTTTACCGGGAGCACATGCAGGGACAGGTATCATGGAGCAATTATTTCGAAGTCAAAAACGGCAAAGTGAATTTATACGATGCTTTTGTAAGAGCCACGCGAGACAAACTTTTAGGGGGGAAGAACGCTTCTACTGCCGGCGGTAAAGAATGGCGTGATCAAATTATTCGAGATCTTGCGGCAGATGGTCGGATCACTCAGGCATCCGAATATACCCGATTCATCGATGAAATTGGAAAACCGGATGGCGGAAGGTGGATGGCGGATGGCGCAAAGCTTCAGACCTTACGGAAGCAGTGGCTCTCCAATATCGACCGCTTCGGCGAAGGCCTAAAAAAACTCCAAGACGAAGGCCGCCTGAGCGAATCCAGCATCCTTGGGCTTATCAAAAACATTACCGTCAGCACCACTGCAGTCGCCGCAGAATCCGGGGCACTCGGACCGAGATCAGAGATTCGTGCAGAATTACTCCCCTCGATTCAGCATCCTGAAAAGAACCGTTCGCGCTCTGAAGCGCGAAAAGGGGCTACTTCATTAGCGCCTGAGGCGATTAAAGCCTTTCGAGAAATTCAGCAGATGTTGAAAAGGGAAGTCCTGTCCCATGACGACTTGGAAAAGTTCAAAGAACTTGCGGGTGTCATTTCGGGGAGAATCTCCGAGGAGTGGGTGAAGCAGCATTTGCTCCGCTTGAGTGGCATCGAAAGCTGGCAAGAGTATTCTTCTTACACAGGCCTTCTTAGAAAACTCGCGGAGATCCATGAAAAGTATGAACTGATGAAATTGGATCAAGATGAAGGCTTTGCGATTGATAAGGGCGTGAAAGCCGGAAACGATGCTTTTACTAGAGCTCATAATGAAGCTTCACGATTTGAGGCGCTCTATCTTTCGATGGAAGCCAGGGATCGCGGTTTTGACCTCAATCGTGAGGAGCTTAGTTTTGTCCGACCTGCTGATTTTGTCGTGCTGGATATGATGCCGGTGAATGGACCGAAAAGCGTAGCGGAACTGATCGAACGATTGATGCGTGACAGCGCCTATAAACCCGGATATGACGCCATGGAAACAGCCGTACGGTTTTATGTGAGCAGCGGTTTAGTGCCTCCAGGCATTAGCGCTGAGACGTACCAGCATAAAGTCTGGAATAAGTATATTTTTTTGAATCTTTATGCAGCTCCTGAATTTAAAAAATTGAAAGAAAAAATCAACTTTTATTACCCCTTGCTCATTTTCCGAGTATTGAATGTCTTAGAAAAGGAGGGGTTCGGTCAATTTTCAACTCTATCACCGGCAGCTTTTGAAAATGCGGCGCGGCAAGTGCTGGACGAGATCAATCTTTTCATTGAAAGGAAGAAAACTTTTTGGGAAATGTTCGTGCAAGTTACCGAGTCGGAATGTTCGTTCGGTCTTCCTGACGGATTTGATTTCAAATTGGAAAAAACCGGCGGCAGTTCCGCGGATCTTGACGGTTTGCATCACTTGGTTCTTAAATCGTTAAATTCTCAGAAAGCAGCTCCTTCCTCCAGGCGGTCGGAGATGCGGAAATTAAGGCAAGAAGAAGAGGGCGAACCACCGATGAAATATATCAACGAGGTCATTTCCAGGTCAACAGTTCAACAGACAGTCAGAGTCAATATGCCCGAACGCGGAATAAAGCTGGAGATCCGTAAAAGGTTTCGGAAAGATTCAAACGGCGTTACAGATGCTCTTGTGACTATTTCTCTTAATGATTCCGACCGGGAGCCGCTTCATGTAACAATTTCAAGACCGTTCGGAGAAGATGCGCGGAGTTTTACCAGGGTTCTTTTGAAAAAACTGGATGCCGGGGAAATAGCGTCGGCAGGCCTTGATGGTTTTTTAAATATGCCCCGGACGCTGCGTCTTCTTGAGTTGGATGTTTACCAAGGAGACGATGAATCGCTTTGGACCCGGATTAAAAAGGAAATCCAAAATGGAAATCTTTTGGAAAACCAGGCATATTGGCTAAAAATCGCGGAAAGTTTTTATCAAGAGCACAAGTTTTTTTCTCAAAGGCATCGGGAAGTCGTCACCGAAATCCTTAAGAACACCATCCGCTCCGAGGTGCGCCGGTCGGTGGGATTAGAGGCTGGATTCGCCCGTTCCGAGGTGCGTAGGGGTTCCGTGGATAAACTGGAGGATGTATTTCTGCGAAGTTCCAACCTGATCTATGCTCCCCTGGGCGTGGTCACTCCGGAAATCCTGGAGGACCTAAGGGCCCAGATTTCAGAGGCTGAGGCAGGACGAACAAATACGAACCGGGGTTCCTTGAGCCGTATCATCCTGGATTTTGTCGCCGCTCTCCAGAAATCAGATATCGATGGCGCTCGAGCGGCTCTTGGAGTCTTTAAAGCTGAACACATGCGCGTTCCTACGCGGGGGCCGGAAATATTAAAGGAAATGGAAGGGGCCCTCGCAAGTACAGTGAACGCTCGGGTCGATTTTTCCGGGACCCAGGAGCTCCCAGCCGTCGAAACAGGATGGGTCGATCTGCCTCTGGGGCCGGATGGACTTGTCGATCTTCCAAAACTCTTGAAACCAAGGGAAATTCCGCGGGGCCATGCTCTAAAGTATGAAATCGGAAGATATATCCTGGGCTATGTGCCTGCCAAGGACCAAGCCCAGGCTTTTAAAAATCTGGCGGTGCCCGGATTACTTCCGTGGATGGAACAAGCCCGGGAACACAATATCCTTCTGGTTTTCAGCAGGGATTTCGATCCCGAAGACGTAGGCGATCGGGATTATATTGAAAAATTTATGAAGGCCCTGGAGCGGATCCCCCAGGAATTGACATGGGAATTGACTGTTCCTGTTGGGTATGAGATCACCCGCACGGAAGGGGAGACCATGGGATTCAAAAGAATGAGGGCCGAGCGGAAAAACGCGCGCGATTCAAGTATGGGAGGGGGCCAGGGGATGACTGTCTTTAGAATAAGAGGGGTCTACGATCAGAAAAAAATAGCAGAAACTCTTATCCATGAGATTGTGGGACATCAGCGATCGGTTAGCAAACGCCTGCGATTTGAGATCAAGGACGGTCAAATAAGGAAAATCCAGGGGTCGTGGGAACCAGTCATGGACCGTGATTCATGGATAAGACTTGCCAAGACCAATAAGGTGACTACGGTCACCCCCATGACAGAGAAAATGCGAGAGGCAATGGCGAATCGCTACGGCATGATATGGAGAAATATAAAAGTCGAGGATCTGCCGACTGATCCTCAGGAGCTTTTAAAGCTTCTTCGGAATCTTCTCGAATTCCATTTCGGCTATTACTCCAGCATTCATGAGCTTCTCGCGTACTCGACGGAAGGAGCTAATCTCAAAGTTCCCATGCCTGATAAAGACAGCAAACTGGTGGTTCGCAATGGTGAGCATGATCTTGCGGCGACGCTTGAAATACTCAAGGTCAGCAATTTGAGGGCGGGGGTTCCGGTCGACCCGGCGCATCAAGTGTATGCGAGTTATACCTATGACCGGGACCTAGGTATCTTTGTGAGGCATTTTATGCGAAAAAAAGGTGGAGTTTCGGAAACGGCGGTCTGGGAGGAGGTGGAACGCGTATCTCCCACATGGCCCTGGATGCGGACGGTGCCGAAGCCTTTCGGAGGAAATTTAAAGAGTGGTCGAAATGTTCCCGCAGGCACGCGTCCTCATCACGTTAAAATCGGGAAGAATGAAGAAAAAAAAACAGATTCTTTTGTATCTGCGGGCAGTGTCTGGATCAAGGCAGGACAAACGAGCTTCAAGGTCACGCGTTTATGGAAGCTCCTGATGATCGAGCCTTATAGCCTGGACCGGAAGAAGAAAAGATCTTTTTGGCCTTTTTTAAGATGGGCCAACAAGGGTATCTCGATGGGGCGTGACGTCGGCAATAATATCCGAATTCTTGACGACGAAGGGATCTCTCAATTTCACTTCTACTTCGAAGTTAATGCGGCTGACAATAAAATATTCGTTCGGGACTTTTCCAAGACCGGAACGACCGTTGAGGGGATTGAGGTCCTCTCAGCGGAGGCTCCCACCAGTGCCCGCTCCGAGGCGCGTGCCAAGAAAAGAGCGCAGCCAGCGAAAAAAAAGTCAACCGCGGAGCTGGATACAAGGAGTGCAATGGCCATGGTGAAAAAAAAGAAACCAATGCCTATCAAGAAAGGTTTTTTCTATTTTCCTTTTGTTAAAGTCACGGATTATAAAGGCAGCACTTATGGATCTTTGCCGGAGGATCCCGAGATCGCGGTGTTCTCTTTGGACCGGTTCGGCTTGTTGCTTTTGGACACGGTCACTTATGCCAAACCGTTACTGATCGGGAACGATTATCTGTTTTGCTGCGGGGTGGGCGTCAAAGCGCGACACAAAGGTACGGGAGCAGATTATTTGGGATTATCGCACGAAAATACAAAATCAGTCACAAACGACGAACCGCGGAAATTGCTTCCTTATATTGAACACGTGTATTCCAAAGTCCAAAAAGATTTCACAGGAATTGAGTTGACTGTCGTATATGCCCGAGATGCCCATGTGAGAAAAGAGGGTCAATCGGACGAAGATTTTCAAAATGAAATTCGCAAGCAGTTCCGTAAACGTTATCCCAAGGCGGATGTGACTTTGAAGTTTATCCCAAAAGATGAAGCAGATGCCGTTACGATTGCCGTTGACAGAGAAGGTGTTTCTGCCGTGCGTCCGGATTTTGATAAAAGTTTTCTTGAACTTCTTGAGAAGATTGATCCGCAATATGAACGCCTGTTCCCATTCGAACAGGTTTTATGGAACAAGGCCGCACATTCCGAAATCCGCGGAACATCTGGGCCGAAGACTAAACCCCGATCCGAAAGTCGTCTCGGACCCCGACCGGAGACCAGCGACCAGAGACTAGAGACTGAAACGAGCCCCGAACCTCGTTCCACCGCTAAAACATCGGCGGGTGGCCGCTCCGAGATGCGAAAATCAATTCCTTCTACCGGGACTGTAGTTGCTGCGCAACATGCGCCGGACAAACCGCACACCGCTCTTTCGAATAATAGCAGTATATCCCTTCGCCGTGACTGGCAGAAAGAATTATTCGACTTCAGTGTACAGATTGATGAATTACGAAAAAACATATTGCGGATTTTACTTGATAAATATTCACGCCTTAAAACGAAATATGGCTTGCGTCTTACCGGGTCAGCCGACTCAAGGAGCGACGCGGTGATCGGCTGGGTCAAAGATAATATAAAGGAAGTAGAAAATGATATGGAGGATTTTTCTAAAATTGCGCAATTAGAAAAGGAGCTTAAGGAGGCTGAAAATAAGTTTGCTAAGCTTATCAAGGAAAGAAACGAATCCCCAGAAGTTATCCGTGATGTTGCTCATCAGAGAAGCGATCTTCTCCAAAGGACGATGGCAGCTCTAAAGAACCGTGGAGAACAAGTAGTCAATATATACGTTAGCAACCAGCAAGGCGCGGGAGTATTTGGGAAAGCCAGACTTATTGCCGATGGATTGATGCATGCCTCTGAGAATATACAAGTTAATATTTTCGTTTTAGATAGTAAACCTTATCCGGACGGGTTCAGTTTCGCAGATCAATCGAATCCCAGGCTTAAAATTATCGATATTTCCGTAAAAGAGCTTTTGGCCAAAGGCTATCAGCAACAGACACATGTTCATGTCAGTATTGGCTCCGACATAAAATTTACACGAAAAGAAGATGAGGTTTTTGATGTGAGCCAATTGCCGAACGTCCAAGGAGTAAGTGGTGATTCCGTACAATATTTTAGTAGAAGAACAAACATGGATCTTCAGGACCCCTATGGGACTCTTTGCGCAGACAAGGCCTTATTAGCAAGGCGCGCGGCCAAAGATACTTCCTGGACAGCAGAAAAAATTCAAAGGACGAGAGAAACATGGCTTACGGATAACACTAGCGGCCTCCAGCGCAAGATACTGTATAGCATAAGTAAAGAAAAGGAGACGGATAAATGGGATCCGGCACAAGCAATATGGACGTGGGGTTACTTTCAGGATGCGAATAACTTTTCAAAAGAGATGGAGACTGTATGCCAGATATTCTCTTCTGATAATATAAAAACAATACCATTTATAGAAGGCGGGAAACAGCTTGTGATCAATCTTGTGCCGGGAAAGTGGACAGAGCCTCCATTCGATCCCAAAAAGCTGGCAGAGTTAGGGATGACAGTCATAACCGTTCAGGGCGAGCTTCTACAGCCGTCTGCCGGTACCGGATTACCCATAACGGTCATTCTTCATGACGGGATTCCTAACAATAGCTTTAAAACTCTGCAGTCGGAGCTAAATGGTACGCTACAAAGAGACGGTGATCATGGGCCCTGGATCGATTTCCCTGTGTTTGTTACCGGAACCTCATCATGGTTAGAGGCAGTTAGCTGCGGCTCCCCGTATTTACATGATGATTTTGATATTGCTTCCAACCATAAAAGAAAAATATTAATATCGACACTTGTAAGAAAGCTTGCGCTTGAGGATAAAGGAAGTATGACTCCCCGTTCTTGGCAGGAATTGAATGCTGAAGCCGAGAAGCAGGTGGATCAGTTGCTTATGGGGGGAAATGATCATGTTGATCTATATAAAGATCTTGGGAAGTGGAATCGCCAAGCGCGCGAATATACGCAGTCAATCTTCAGATTTAGCATGGTTGACGATATTCTTGCCGCGCTCGCAGGCGTGACTACGACCAAACTAGCTTTAGTGCCAGCTACTATCGAAACGCCCGTTAGCAAAAAAAGTCGCTCCGAAAGCCGGGCCATTTCCCATGCTGTT